>QQTW01000984.1_pt1 | contig 19318 bp, 16 predicted proteins | sample 1904831 | NCBI WGS metagenome assembly QQTW01 (sample SAMN09435610, study PRJNA476489) | Subsurface metagenome, whole genome shotgun sequencing project. | reverse complement strand
CCGGCGACTGGCCGGCGCGCGCGAGGTTCTGCTTCTTCCACTCTTCGAAGGAGAGGAAGTGCGCGTTGTCGAGCGGGGAGTCGGGTTCGGGCGAGGGTGTTGAGGCGGGTGCTGCTGCTACTGATAGGGTTGTCGTCGAGGGAGAGGGAGGGTCTGAACCGTGCGATGCCGTGGGTGACGAGTGGTCACCGCTCGACGGTAGAGTTGCGTTTTGGCTTTCGATTTGCGAATGCTCATCCGGTTTGCTCCCATCCGCGACAGCCACACTCGCGGAGTCCAGGCCCGTCGCCTCTGGCCTGGGACTCGCTCTGCTCCAGCTCGACGTGAGACATTGCGCCGGCAGTCTGTGAGTGATGTAGTTCACGGTGCGATAGTCACAGCTCGAGTGCGTGTGGGTCGACGCCAGCGACAGCGGGACTGTCGGCGTCGGCGATGGTGATGGTGCTGCGCCGTTGCCGCTGGACAGCGTGTCATCGGCTCCTACGACTGCAAGGGAGAGTAGCAGAAGCAGACCGAAAACTCCGAGGAGCGAATGGCATCCTCGCGCTACCATCTCTTGCATGCATTCTCGGTATGGTCAAGCTTTCAAGGTTTCTTTCTTTCGGTGTGGACGATTGATGCAAGTTCTTTGGGCCTGCCATCAGTCACGTTTGATGGCCACTTCCTTTCACAAGGCGCACAAGGCTAAAGCTCAGGCCGCGTTGCGCTGCATAAAGCAATTATCCGCCTGAGGCAACCGTCATTCCTCTCTTCAGTCCTGTATATACAATGTACAGCTCATTGGCAGTCCCTCGCGCTACAGAATGAATGCTGTCTGTATACAACGACCCGTGAAGACTGTCAGGCCAAGGGAGACGACATTTGAAACTTTTCAGAAACCCGCCCCAGCCACACCGTTCGTGAACGCTTACGGTCGAGCGAATGTGATCAGATACAAAGCCGCCCAAGCAGTGCCCTCAGGCTGGCCTTGCGGTAGATGACCATCTCAGAAACCCTCCCTCCGTCTCTAGAACTTTCCTGAAGAGAAATACCCATCTCAAAAACGCCGCCAACACCGTGCAGAAACATGGGAAAAGCGCCCAGGACCTCCGACGCTAACTGTAAAACAAAATCAAATCGCTGGAATCGGCTGGGAGGCATGCTAAGATACAAATAAAATGTGCTGGTGTGGCCTGAAGATGTAAGGATCGTGGGACTGGCGGATGTGCAGAGACGTGTCGCGGACCGATCCGTCTAAGTTCGGCCTGACGCCGTCAAGCCACACGATACGCTCAAAAGCCTTCGTTACCAGCTCTGCAGACGGTGATCTTCTTCACCCACTCGGACCGCAGAACCTCGCTGGCGGTCAGGCGACGGCTCGGATGGGGATCGAGTATGCTGTAAATCACGTTTCTGCAGCTGTGCTATACGACAGTTAGCACGAGAGAATAGACAAGATGACAAGAAGGCAGCACTTACACGACGCAACGTCTCGATAGGCACATAGCCACTCTCCTCGCGCCGATCGTGCAGATATCTCTCGTAGAACTCGTCCTCGACCTTCTTAGCCACCTTCCAAAGATGCCGGCCCGTCCGCATCGCCATGTAGATGACGCCGCAGGCCCAGACGTCGACGGGTCTGGCATCAAACTCCTGCTGCGTGTACTCCTCCGGCGCGATGTACGGCGCGGAGCCGCACAGACCGGCAGTCATGTGCGCCTCCGTCTCCCACGCCATGCGGAAGCATTCTCCGTTTCCAAAGTCCGTAATCTTCAGCGCGCCGTGCTGGGTCAGCAGCAGGTTCTCCGGCTTCAGGTCGCGGTGGGCGACGCCGGACTCGTGCAGGTAGTCGACGCCGCGCATGAGCTGCTTGAAGAAGCAGTCGGCCTCGAGCACCTCGAGTTGACCGGCGGCCAGGATTAGAGTGTAGAGATCGCCACCGGCGCAAAACTCCATCACTTCGCAAAAGTCGCCCTTTTCGTCCTGGAGGAGGTCGAGCGTCTTGATGACGTTGGGATGCTTCATCGACGACGAGATGCAAAACTCCGAGGTCAGCCGCTTCTGGTACTTTTTCGAAGACTCGTCGGGTTTCCGTCGAAACTCCTTGACCGCGTACAGCAGTTCTCGCTGCGGATCGGTCAAGTCCGTCTTGTGGGCGACACGCACGATGCCGAACGCTCCGCGACCGACGACTTCCTGACACTTGCCGTACTTCTGCACCAGGCTCAGGTTCTGGCTCGGCCCGCCCTTCTGGTCGATGGCGAGCTTGTCCTTTTCGTTCCGAACCTGATCCACCCAGTTGTCCATGAGACTGAGGGGCTGCGCCTCCTGGGCGCCGTTCTTGCGCTTCGCGCCTACCATCTCCCGCAGCATGTCCGACAGCTTCTCCTGCCGCTTGGCGCACTTGAGATTGTGAGCGTGCTCCCCGGTGTCCGGATCGATGATCGTGAACCGCTTCTGATGGACGGCCGTCTGCTGGTCCTTTTTCCTTTCTGCCACGCTCTTCTTCCGCTCGTCCTGTTCGCCGTCTCTGTCCGATCGCCTGTCGACGGAGCCATGTCTCGCTGACTCGGCGGGTCGTAGTGATGAATCCGAAGCATTGGCGACATCGGCGTCCCTGGCTGCGGCCCTGTCGCCGCCCTTCTGCGCAGCGGCAGCCTCACGACGACCCTCCTTTGCGGCCTCGCTGTTGGCTTCCCGCTGCGAGAACATCCGGGTCAGTCGCGAAGCCATCGTGGGCTTCTTCTGAGGAAGAGCTGGTCGCGCTGCGGAAGTCCCGTTGGCGGCTGCGACGTCGCCGGTGCCGTTGGCAATGCCGTTCGGTCCGGCTGGGTTTTCAGCCGGTGGGAGGAGGAATGTGCCATCTTGCGAGTGAACGGATGAGTTGGAGGCGGAGGGTGCTGGCGAAGTTGCGAATTTCGTGCTGGTCGTTGACTTGTTGCTTGCCACGGTCGTTGACATGCCGGAACCAGTGGTATAGGGAGGTATAATGAACTGGTCCTCCGCGTACGCCGACCGCCTTGCCGCCGTCGGCAGAGAGAAGTGACGATGGTCAGACAGACCCTCGGGCAGCGAGGCCCTGAGTGTCGAGGTCAAGCACGAACAAAACAGCGAGCACGGTCCCGACGCTTTGGTTTACTTTGTTTTAATTTCCGCCTTCTTCTTGCCTGATACCCACTCTCAGTGGCGAACGGGCAGCGAAAGAGAAGGCGATTATATACTGGCTGTTGTGAAGCAACGTCGACGTCTCGGGGTTTGAGAGTATTTGTGTTTCCCTCTGTCAAGGAGCTGGGTGGCTGTGGGGAATATTAGCCGTGAAGCGCCATCCAGTGGTTTCCGTGGCTGACAAAACCTCGTTGGGTGCGACCAGGTGATGACGGAACCTGTGCTTCTTTTTCGCCTGCCGAGGCGCTCGTGCGGTTCTCTGTGGTACAAAGCGACTTCCAGTGCGGGCCTGATATTCCAGGGTTCTCAGATTCCAGCCCACCCTTGTTTGCTAAAAGGAGGGTCGAACTTGGTAATGTGGAGAGCCCAGTTGAACAGGAGGATGAAGACAAAGGATCGTGAGGGCAAAAGCAAGTCACAAAGAAGGGGGAACTACGGGAGTTCCAACTTCCAGGTGAACGGAGTCCAGCTGACGGGGAATCAAGACTCGCAAGAGATGCCAATGAGGCTGCCCAGGTGCTGAAGCGGGGCCAAGAGGTTGGCGGGGCAGGCGGTGAAATCAGTTGATAATTATCGTCAACCTGTCAGACTTATTATTATCACCAGCTTCAGGATTTGATTCTTCGAGGCCGGCAGAGAACGGTGGGCTGTCAGCTAAATAGCCACTATGTGTCTTACTCTGTAATACGTGATGCTCCGTTGAGAATCAATTCTTCGCGCTCTGCCCTGGTATGGGCAAATGGAAGTGGAGTCTTATTACTGCGTAGTGGAGACTTGAACCAACGGCACCGGCACCTCTGGCGGCTTTGCGCGATTTTGCAATCAGGCGGTTCTGGACGCCCACCTCTTTACTCGATGTTCTTCCATCCTCTGGCTTCCCAGGGCTTCCCAAGGGCCGTGAATAATGACAATTACCACAACTCGCTCTTGCTGCTACTGCGCGCGCCCGCAGTAGCCCGGATAGTCGACGCCAGCTCCTGCAATTGCAAATGCCCTCGTAAGTTGTAGCCCACACTTCCCACTGGCGCCGTGTACGACTAGTTCGTCCGGCTCTTTGTTCCCTTGCTCCATACCGACCCTGATAAAGAGACAAGAGCATTCGAGGGTCCGTATGGAGCACTTGGTGGTTGCGCTTACGGCATCCGCCGTGTCAGCGGGCTGTTTCTATGCCGTTGCTCACAAGATCAAATCCGGTCGGTAACGAACTGTTCGACGACTAGATGCCGCACAGCAATGAAGGATCGGATACTATCGGTGGGCACAATAGGCATGGCAAAGTCTTCAACAGCTCTGGGAGTAGAGAACGAAGGGAGCAACACAGAACTCCTGCCGCCAGACGGCAGGCACATGCTGGTGCTCTTCTTCGAGTCCTTTCGCACGCCAGAGTGCATCCTCGTTTTGATGCATCAGCCAAACGGCCCCAACGTAGCCACCGATACAGCTCTGCGTCGATCTGGCAAGTCCCGTCGAGCCGGCGCATCGCTCTCGGCCACCGCTTTTCTGCAATCCCTCATAGCTCTAGGTTCTCTACCGTTAGACCGTTTTCGGTGCGAACAGCGACCGCAGCGGCCGCTCGACATCTTCAACGAGAGTATCCAGGCATAGCGACGTCTGCTCCTCGACTGGCATTTACACGTGCTTGCGTTTACCCCTCGTTCTGCACTCCAACGCGAGCCAATGGCCGCCTTCATGCAGCTTGCGAAATGTGCAGACTCGGTGCTTCTTTCCTCTTGTTTCACAGCATCGGGGCAATGCACGACGATGAAGCAGGTCCCGATGGAGAGGACGCCAGTATAGCTACTAACCGCCTAGAATAGGTATCAGTACGGAGCATATCTTCCCCTGTCGTGCCTAAACATCGTCGCGATGAGCATTGTTTGTCTCCATAAGAGTTTACTCGGGCGAGCTCGGATTGGGACATCCATCAACACCCTGCCGATGCTTCACTTTTCGCAGGCGCCATCCACTTCTCATGCGCAGCTCCCCTTCGAGCCAGCGGCCATCGTCGTGCATCACTGACATATGCGCCGGCGTTCCTGTCCGACCAAGCCGTTCCGACCAGACCCCGAATCGAAAAATGCCTCATACAAACGACCGGCTGTGCGACAGTAGCGCCGATCTTCGCTTGCATGCAAGATGCGGTTGCGCTATTTCACCGCACCGCATGTCCTCTGCTCTACCCGAACTGGCTGCTCTTGAGAGAGAAGAGCCCGTTGGTATAAATGCGACCTTGTGTGCTGGCATCTGCAGTCTTTCGATAGCGTTCCGCACCGCTGTCGAATGCCGTCATCCAGCGATCCTTCCAGCGCTCATCGTGCGAGATTGCAGTTTCATATCGAACGACCGATGCAGTACCCGGATATCAAAGATGTACTCCCATTTTATGCATCTTCGGCTTTACAATCAAAAGTCGGGTATACTTTGCTCGAACGCAAAAAGAGCGGATCATGCCGTGACTGTCGTTGAAGGAAACGCAAAGTAGGGCTCGCGTCCTCTTGTCTTGTTGCTGTGAAGAGGCCGTAAAGGGTTTGGCGAGAGCTGAAATCAAAATCTTATTGTCACATTGTCCCGTCTCTGGCGGAGCTTGACGACCTTCGGAATGCCAGGTTATCAAGTTTCTTCGTTTTCGCCAATTGTCCCTTCTACCCTCCTGGTGAGAAAGATGGTGGCTTGTTTTCCTTGCGTCCTGATTATCCTCTCGACTTCCGCTTGGTAGGCCTTTTCGTAGATGTTGGTCTCGATAGCTTTCGGGGATTCGCTCACCAAGCAAGGCTTTGTGTCTGCCACTGGTGCGTCATCGTCTCCTAATCCAATGTTGAGAAAGTGGGTTTCCGACAGCGGATCGTGAGCTTGGCCTTTGCCGCTGGTCTGATGGTGCCGTTGGCCCCTGTCCTGCCTTGGCTGTGACGTGCTACTTTTGGAAGTGGTCCTAGAACTCGACTCTTGCGACGGAGGCTCGTCCGACCGTCCTTTGGTGTTATTACCGTCGTGTGTACTCTCTTTGTCTTTTGATATGGCCGCAAGGTCCATGTGCTCGGGCAGACACTTGAGATCGTCTGAAACTTTGATGTCTCTGTGAACGCCTTCCACCGTCAGGACTGCCTCTATCGCTCTTCTGTCATCAGTGTCCACGCTCTTCGATTTGTGAAGTGCGTGCAGTGGATACATCGACAAAGGCGGTTGCACTATCCTCGATGCTCTGCCGAATATACCTTGCATCAGTTCCGGTCGCTTCCTGTAGAGAAGTGCCTTGAACCGCTTCACTGCCCGCATCTACGACACATATCAGCGGACAAACGGCATACTTCGTAAAGATTAGACTTACTACGAAGATCAGATATTTCATGTTGCCCGTAATGGCGGCGTTGACTTCCGCCTCGGTCGGTGGCTCGATAATGTCCGCCGTATTCTCTTCTTTGGACAATAGTGGATCGGCGCCCTCCTTTGTGACCCAGGGATGCTCCTGAAAACTTTAGCTCAGTGCTTCATCTTCCTGAGATGAGAAACTTACCCGTAGTTCGTCCATCTTGATCCGTTTATGTGCATCTTTCTCTAGAATCTTGCTCATCAGGTCCCGGAAATGAATGTTCCCGTTCTCTCCTAGCTCCATGTCATCGTTGCGGATCGACTCGTAGACCTCAAGTACATTCGTCTTCTCGAAAGGTATCCTTCCGTAAACGAGACAGAACAGAGTCACTCCCATCGACCATATGTCGGCAGCTCGACCAGAGACGTGCCCGTGCTTTGCAACACACAGTTCTGGTGGCATGAACGCAGGAGAGCCGGCTGACTTGGCCGTATTCATGTCCGACTCCTTCTCGAACATCTCCGAGACCCCGAAATCAACAATCTTCAGGACGTCATCCTCTGTGATCAGGCAGTTGTCGGGTTTGATATCTCGATGGACCACCCCTTGAGCATGCACTTTTGTGACCGTCAGCTTGAACTTTCAATCGGCATGTTTGACGCACGGTATTCTACCCCAAGAATCATGTCACGAAACCAGCATCGGCAAGTCTCTTCCTCGTAAGGGTCTGCCCTTTGGTCGATGCCCACTTTCATCACGACCCCTTTCTTGCAATACTCCATGACCATATACAACGAATCCTCCTCGGGATCGTCAAGCACCTCGATCAGAGAGACGAGATTGTGGTGGTTCAGCTTTTTCATAATGGCAATCTCCTCTCTGATGAGATTGAGCGGGTTGCTGTCGCCGCCGGATGGATATCCTGTTGGATGGAGACGGAAGGGCGGATTACTCATCCCCCGCTCCTGGCCTCTGCCATGCCGTCGATCGGGTCTTCGTAAGACGTTTGACTGAGCTCGTTTCCGGAGGCGGGATTTGGAGAACTCTTTAACCGCCTTGTATGATCAGCCAAGACTCCGCTGATTGTTCGCCCTTTAAGCATAACCGTGCATACTTCCCAAATATCAGTCGCTTAACCGGGAGTTTCTCACATATTCTTGGCCGTACTGGTCTACTGCGAGATGCACTGCGCCGAACGATCCCCGTCCAATCTCTTGCTTGATGATGTATTGGTTGATGCGGTGTTGCGCTGTGCCATCGTCCTCGCTATTGCTGTACTCCGACCTGGCATTCAATGTCTCCTGTACACGTCCTCATCAGCCAGGCTGTCCATGGCACCGCCATTAACTTTCCGCCACTGACTTTCACTTTCTTCGTGCTCGACGGAGCTCGCTGATGGTGTCGAAGAGGGCTGTGGTAAGCAGGTGCCGACCTATACCAAAAAATCAACGAGACAATCCAGCAATGAGAGATTTCTCAGGCAGCGATCAATGCTTACACATGCTTGAAGATTGGCGGGCGCGTGGAACTCCCTCCTTCCGGTAGGGCAACGGTCACGGCTGGGGAAGCCTTGAGATCAGCGAGCACCCTCGTGCGATGATTCTGTATGTCTGCCTGCGAAGCCATTTTTGGTTTTATGCCTTTGAATTGATAGTGATAGAAATGATACAGCAAGCAAAGCTGTTCGAAGAAAAGATGAGGTGTGCGGTCTAGATGAGGGGAAATTTGATAAGGCGATAATAGGAACGCGCTGTTGACCGATTGCGAATTTGCGATTGCGTCGGAAGAATCACCGGGAGCTTGGCAGCATGCGCATCATCCAGGCTAGTTCGTCTTCGAATTCATATGCAGATCACGACAGGTCTACGCGCGTTTACTTAATGAGATGATGCGCGTTCGCGTCAAATTCGACGGAACTCACTATTGAGAGAGGGTTTAACTTGGCGATTGGAGTCACCTGAAAACGTGTAAGAGCCAACAGAGCCGTACACATCACTCTCTGCGAGACTGCGACAATGCCGGTGTACTCGTTCTATATTTTTGACCGCCATAGTAAGTGGATCTTGAACTAGTCAAAGCTCGCCTTCTGATGTTTCCAGCGGTCTGTGTCTACAGTAAAAGATGGACCCAGAAGCCCGTCATATCCGGCGGCAAGGTCGTCCGACCTCAATCTGGCTCTAGTGTTGCTACCAATGGTGACATCAGCACAAATACCCGAAAAGCATTGTCCAAAGAGGACGACGCAAAGCTCGTCTTCGGAACCATTTTCTCGCTGAGGAATATGGTCAAGCGGCTCGGTGGAGACGACGACAGGTACGCTGTGTGATACCACAAACCTTCGATCGTAGTATGCTCACTTTACCCAATATCAGCTTCCTATCATACCGCACAGGCGAATACAAGCTGCATTATTATGAGACACCCACGCGGATAAAGTTCGTCATGTTAACGGACACCAAAGCCAATAATTTGCGTGTGGTACTTCATCAGATATGGGCGAATTTATACGTGGAATTCTTCATAAAGAACCCCCTTGCTTCCGTGGAGCAAACAGGAGGAGTCGGAGTCGCGAACGAACTGTTCGAAATGGGATTGGAGAGCTTCATTGTGAGTGTCATAGCAGAGAGAAGCCTATCTGCCCCTCCAAGTCTCACAAAATTGGTCAGAATTCGGTGTTTCCATCATAGACGACTGGCTCTCAAGCTATTAGAGCCTGTACCCTTGCAGCCGAATCGTTTCACCATGGTTCCGCAACCGGCAAGCAGACGGATAAGATCTTGTGAAGCACAGCTCGGGCCGAAGACCCAGTTGGTGAAATATCCATACGGCGGTTAACGAGGTCGGTAAGGCATCACTCGGGTCGAAGAGCATGAGCAAATGCCGGCTCCTCGAGCAGGCGAAATATCAGGTCTCCCATATCCCAGACGCACCCGAGCCAAGGTGTATAACTTACCTGACGGTCAAGGTTGATTTAGCGGAAGCGGGCAAGAAGAGAAGGTAAGGATTCGTGTACTGAAATCTGATCTTTGCCCATCAAGCAATCTTCTGCCATTTTACGAACTGCATTCCCATACCTACTATTTATGTGCCTACCAAGTCTGGAAACTTGAATGCTGAGGCTTTTAAGATTTCACTCCCCTAGACCAAATATCGGCGCTTCGCCTTCTTATCAGACGGAGACACCTGAACCCCCGATTATCATAGGTGTCTACTTTCGTACGGGGACTGTGTTGCTCACGATGCTCCCATGTTCAAGGAGGTAATCGATGGGTTAGAATTATATAGTGGAGCTGCGACTGGGCCGTTGCGTAGAGAGACCTTCAAGGCACAACATCTCATTCCTAGTCACGGTCGATGAAGTAATTCAGACTCCACGAAGGATAAATCGCAAGCGAGCTACCTAGGTAGACTCCTCTCAGAATCGTGTCTAATTCAGGAGCTACGTCGCTGTCTGGGTCATACATCTGGCCTAGGCCGTTAGTCGTCATCCCCAATTGCATCAGAAGTGAGGAGGTCTTCTGAAAAGTTCCGCCAACATTTGGGACGAAAAAAGTGGCCGCCAAGAGTTCTGGCGGTCCAATCTCCCCCCCTGCGGGCGCGGGCGGACTTATTACCCGGAATTTAGACTGATGCATATGCTCGCGCTCAGTTGAACGGCGCAATCGCGACCTTACCGACAACAGGGCCTTGCAGGCGTCAAATTCAAATTCGAAACCTTGAAAGCTTCGAGTTTCCACGTGTGTTAGACTTGCCCTGTACTGCATGAACATACAACTGCTGTTCGAAGAATCTTCAACGCCATCATGGACGCCGCCGAGAATGCCATGGATGAAGAAACGTTTCGAAAGTTTTTGCCTACATCCTTTGGAAAGCAATCAAGAGCTGCAAACGTAAAGGCGCAGATCGAGCAAAGCAAGCGACAGGTGCTGGTCGAGAGTACCCCAAAAGCCGTGGTGGCCCAATCACCGTTGCATCATGGACCAGGTCTCGTAGCAGATGGAGATGACAACGCGGTAACGGCCAGTAATAGTGAGAGTGACGACGATGACGACGATGAGGATGAAGAAGATGAATTTCCGGTATCCCACGAACTATTACTCAAGACGCATGAGCGTACCGTCACCACCGCCACTCTCGACTCGTCTGGTTCTCGCCTTATAACAGGCTCGACGGACTGTACGTTGAAGCTACACGACTTCGCGTCCATGACTCCGACTACTTTACGTTCGTTTCGCTCTGTAGATCCAACGGCATCGAAAGGATCCACGAATGTCGAAACTCATCCGGTCCATCAAGTCTTGTTCAATCCTCTTTCTCCCAGCCAGATGCTCGTGATAACAGCACTTCCTCAGGCAAAGATCTTCAGTCGCGATGGAGAGCTGATTACGGAGTTTGTAAAGGGAGACATGTATCTTCGAGACATGCACAACACAAAGGGCCACGTATCTGAAATCACCTCAGGCACCTGGCACCCTACCAACAGGGAAATGTGCGTCACCGCCGGAACGGACAGTACATTGCGTATCTGGGACGTCAATAACCGAAGGTCACAAAAAGACGTGATTGTAGTCAAATCAAAGGTTGCCGGATCCGGGGGAAGGACGCGAGTGACGTCTGTAGCTTGGGGATCTCCTATGCAGGGTGGTAACAACATTCTCGTCGCGGCATCATTGGATGGAGGTCTCGCAATGTGGAACGGGGAGGGCCCTTATACACGTCCAGCCGCCGAAGTCCGGGATGCGCACGTAAGAGACACGTGGACTGGAGGTATCGATATCAGTTCGGATGGACGACTGGTAGTCACGAGAGGGGGAGACGATACAATCAAATTATGGGACACGCGCAAGTTCAAACAGCCTGTCACCACAGTATCCCATCCCTCCACCTCGTCGCAATTCCCTACAACCTCCATTCGATTCTCGCCTTCATCCTCGAACATCATCACCGGTTCCGCGACTGGTCACCTGCACATCCTCAACCCGGCAACCCTGAGACCGGAGCTCGTTACGCCCGTGACTCCAGGCTCTCCGTTGATAACGGTCCTATGGCATGAGAAACTGAACCAAATAGTCACAGGATCAGCAAATGCGGAGACCCACGTGCTATACAACCCCAACATCTCATCAGGAGGAGCAAAATTGGTGATGAGCAAGGCACCCAAGCGGCGTCATATCGATGATGATCCCAACTTGACCATGGACCTGGCGCATGGCATATCTGGTGATAGCATCATCACGCCTGGTGGGCCGGGGTCTGGACAAGGTCATGCCGGCACCAGTTTTGCAGCGCGGCATCCTACAGTGGGCCTCACGGCTTCCGGAAAGTCTCGCGATCCCAGAAGACCACACGTACCTGCGACTACACCATTCGCAAAAAGTCAGCCTAACGAGAAGCATATTCGCGAGAGTATTCCACTGAGCTCCATGCGCGACGAAGATCCAAGGGAGGCGCTCTTGAAGTACGCGGAGAAGGCCCAAAACGACCCGATGTTTACCAATGCGTGGAAACAGACGCAACCGAAAACCATATATGCCGAACTCAGTGACGAGGAAGACGAGGGTCCTGACAAAAAGAAGACTCGTTTGTAGATTTCTCTTTTGCGACTTCAGGAATGGACTGGATAGAGAAAGGCCAAGTTGGGTTGTTGCCACTCACAAGGTTCAAGTGTAGGTGATTGATTGCGGTTAATGCGCTACAAAGGCAGCAGAGTCAATTAAAGGCTATAACAGTCGGATTCAAAGAAGTAAATACTGCTCCAAATAGGAAAGTGAAAAGGCATGAAATCACGATACACGATGCATTGTGCAAGGTGGACCGGTGAGTTCAGCCTTGGAGACTGCGGAAGTCTCGGTATCTAGCAAATGGTGTCAGCCTCGAGATGGCACCTCGCGGCACCCAGACATTCAAAATGGGGCGTCGTGATGCAGTGTCAAGAGAAACTTAACAACCCATCACCATCCCTGCACATGCTTCACTGTTGGGCTTTTAAAATATTGGACTAACATCAGTCATGGTCGGCGTACCTCATAGCAAAGGATGTCAAGCCTGCCGAAAGCAAAAGAAAAAGGTGGGATGAGCCTGGTCTTTGTCAAATTGGAGCGGTCACTCAACTGATGCTTTAGTGTGTTGGGTTGACGGCCCCATGCACTCGGTGCAAGAGACTTTCGATATCGTGCTTGGGCTTGGGTCAACAGCGGTTTAAGTTTCAAGATGAGAGCGTAAAATTTGCCGCAACGTCGAGTGGCGCACCTCTATCAGAGCATTTGTCCGAAAGCAGTAACAGCATGGCACTTCAGACCAGAATCACGACCCCTCAGGTTCTCCGACCGCTCAGCAACAGCCTGAATCGATTGGTGTCCGCCTTTGCAGCGGACGTTGATCCCAATGCAGACTCGCGGTATCAGCTTCCGTGGAACTTTGGTCCTTTTCTTGAAGAGGTGCCGCGCCGTTTAGGTTACAACGAGTCCCTTGACGCCGCCGCAGAGGCTTTGCTCACTGCCTATGGCACTTTTCGTGCGCCGCAGAAGGAGCAGCACGAGCTGAGTATGCGTCAATACTCCCGAGCTCTAAACGCGTTGCGACGATGTTTATCCAGCCCTGAGACGGCGCATAGCTCTGAGACGCTGTGCTCGGTAATGCTGCTCATGATATACGAGGTACGGTCGGTTCTGTGAAGCTTATAGCAATGCTGATGCGACAAGACCCTAAGTGGATCATCGGAAACTACCGTCATCAGTCATGCCGGAGGCGCGGCACACATTCTGAAATGCCGGGGTAAAACAGGTCCGAGAACCGAGTTCGAGGAGCAATTGTTTCTTACCTTGCGAGGTCCAGTGGCAAGTATGACGGTCATCTTACAGCGCGCTGAAGCTGACAGGTTCAGATATTGACAGCACTCTTTGAGACGAAGATTCAATTTTCATCAGGAGAATGGCAAGAGCTAGTGGAGAATGGCATCGATGGCAGCAGTGTTGATGTGCAATGGCTGAGGTGTCTCGCCCAGCTGCCCAACCTGCTTCAACAGGCCAGAATGGTCCTGGGAGGTCGATTCATGGACTGCACTGTTGCCCTCAATCTACGCCAAAATATTCGAGACCTTCGAAAAACATTCAGACCGACGCGAGACGCATTATGTGAGCGGCTGACTGCACTCAGTGAGCCATTTGCTCAGGCTACTATACCTCCACAGCTTGCATCGATACATGCCCACTTTGGCCGGGGAGCGTGCCTCGCCCTGGCCACTGGGATCATCATTGACTGTCTCCTGGCTACGTTGGAGGAAGGCAATGCAAAGACGGAGCTTCTTGGGGAGGCAGCGCAGCAATCACTAGAGATCTGCAGTCTGGTACCCAAAGTATCCTGTCATCGACCGCTTGGGACACTTTACATGAGCTTTGCTCTGAAGATGGCATACGTTGGCGCCATTCATCCGGACACGAAGGCCTGGATAGTGTCTCAGCTCATTGAATTCAGTGGAGACACCTTCGGACCCGGGTCACGATTCAATAAAAGCGAACTGGACTGGTTAGCGAGATATCTTACACTGCAAGATGTGTCGCAATGTGAGGTTTGATTGAGCCAACGCTTGAAACACAGACTGCCAATGCGATCGAATTAGCTTGACGCAAAGAGCTGGACCATGTTATTGAAAACTCAACCGATAACATACTTCGAACAATTGAGGTCATCACTAGACGTCAACTTTGACTCGAGAAGAGACAATATAGGAAAATGGAGAGTGTGGGCTTGCAGTTCAACCGCGTGCGATCACCTCAGCAGAAGAAGATCATGGAAAGATGTCCAACCACAAGATAAACTGGAGCTGGTGGTCTCATCGTTACTAATCCCAACCTCATGAGTGGTGCCTATAACCAACCATCTGCGCTGGAAGGTGGCGCCTGACACACTTTGACCCTTTTCACCGCAAAAGACTCTACCGGATAGGAGTGACGTGGAAAGATCGAAAGGCGGTCTCTCTCTATTCATCCGTGAAGACCGTTCTCAAGATGTCGCCGCTGTTATCTCCACCTCGCAACATCGGCGTCAGACAAATTGTTACCTATCCGACCCTGCTGTCCGATCCATGTCCAGTTAGGCCGTCATAGTATTGCAAAAGCCGTTGCTCAGGTGGCGGCACTTTCCGCACTGACTATGAAGGCTGCATGGTGGATGGCCATTGGACGCATAAGATTCTATTCAAGACAATCGGGACAGCGAGAAAGCGCGTCCCATACCTAAATGTGACATACAGAAGCGAGGAGTGAACGGAGGACCTTCAACATATTTCTCTCAACAAGCATAATGCTAACAAGCAGCACGTTTGTATGGAAGTGTCACACCAGACAGCGACATCAAATAACATGACATGCGGAACCAAAAAGTTCATACACAGGCATTCTCTGAAGTCGTCGTCGTTCCCAGGGTACTCCGTCTGCAGCCTCTCCAAATCTGGCGCCTACTCTGGGGACGTCTTCGCATGGCCTATTGCGCCTTCGTACACAGGATCGTCGCCGCTCCAGAACTTCTGGACAGCTCTACCTTTGCCGGTAAGGATGCCCCTCAGATCAAATGGGTCGAGCACCGTGACCCACCACGGTCGCGTATCAGCTTTCGAGAAGCCAGGCCCGATCCGATGGGTGACCCCGTCCGCTGGGTCCAGATACACCTTTGTGCTCTTCGGGAGATATGCGCCTGGATTGAATATTGCCAGAAGAGCCTTGAATATTGCAATGTTGGCCACTTCAAATACCCACAGGAACCACTCGTGCCGCTGGACGGTACTGCAATATCCATCGTAACCCGGCGCGTTCGGATCACAGGAAGTCGCCGCGAAGCCCTCATAGGTCCGGAAGACGCAGCGCAGCAGCATCATCAAGCTGGTAACATAAAGGACGTAGCAGACGACGCGGACGTTGCGAGGAAACTGCTTCGCTCGCCTGCAACGGTACTCGATGAGAGCGACGAGCGAGATGAAGAAAATCTCGAGGATGTCCTGCAGGATCAATGCCGCTTTGATCAGAGCGTTTCCGATTGCTATTTGGCTCGGCTTCCTGTCTGTGCCCACGCTGATGGCGGCCCCGTTTGCGGTGAGGCCCTCGACAGTCCCGCTGAGGATGAGAAAGGTGCTGAGAACCCTACCAGGATGCAACGGGGCGTGGTAAGGCAGGTATGCCAGCAGACGGCCGAGAATGAAGTATTCGGAGGCAGCGTACAGCGGCGGGCCGGTGAGGATCATGGTGTACTGGGCAATGAAGATGCCGACACTCCGGACGTTGTAAATGGAGATCGCGCGACATACGAAGCCAGCAAGCCAGACCGACGAGGCCCAAGTCAGCATGAAGCCAAACTTCGCCCAACGGTATTTGACGAAGGAGAGGTAGCCATGGATGACCCCAAGAGCAAGAACGATTGCTGCAAAGATGAACGGCAGTGGCTTGACCGGATCATATGGGTACAGAGACCAAGAGTCAGACTGCTCCGCTGCCATGGTGCCAACAGGCCGGAAGTACGAAAAAGAGGTGGATGGTTAGGTATCTTTTATACAATGCGGTCTTCAGTGTACGCATACGAGAAAGTTTTCGTCGCAGACGAATGTCGAGGACAAGCCCACCATCCTATATACCTTCCATCCAGGCGGTAGGCGGCGAAGCACCATGCGAACCATCTTCCAATTGCCCTGCTTTTACTGTCTTGGATTATCCTCATGCGGCTGAATGTATGCATCACGATGTGGTAAAAGCCCTGGAGCGCAGCATTGCACCATGTTCGGTCTAGCGTGTTCCGGCTGACTTCTAGCGCGCGTTACCGCTGTCGCCGATTTCCTTGAAGACAAGAGCGAAGACAAGGGCGATGAACATCTACAAATGTAGCGGTGACAAGTAAATGCCAGCGCACTTGATGCTGGATAGAAAGTGGCGCCAGGCCACATTCTAGAGAGCAGGTGCTATCATGCAGAGAAAACCTTGTCTCTCGCTTTATACGCGTTGTTTCGCGATTCATGAACCTCAGACGTTGGACTTGAAGGGTCCACGCCAAGCCGGTTCCGGAAACGCCCGTCTCCCAGGTGCCCAGGCGCCGGGGCCGAGCTTCTTTCATCGACTTCATCACAGGTCACTTCCAAGGTTGTGATTCTCCACCTATTTAATATGTAACGTCCAAGGAACTCGTCCGACAATCTATTCCATTTCATGTATATGCATAGCCTAGTTCGATCTTCATGTCCATATAACGAGCTTAGCGGCTCAAGTTCGGGTCATGGTCCATCCGTTACTTACCGATGTCGATGCCGCAGTTCAACCTTCCTACCGACTTGGGTCCTCTCACGCTGATGCACGGCACCTTCGAGGGTACGGTCGATACAGCGATGGGTGGTCCTCTCTTATTGGAATCGTGACTGCTATCGTGGGAAATATCCTGATATCATTTGCTCTTAACGCACAAAGATATGCGCATATACGAATAGCGAGAGAATTGGAAACACAACACAAGCCAAAGCGGAAGGGTCGGCGGAAGTCAGGAGATGCTCCGGTTGGATATGACGGGACTCAAGGCAACGCGGCTGAGTGGAGCGAAGAGCTCACTCAGGAAAACACGGACTCGGATCGCGTCAGTCGCACGCACGCAAAGGACACCCAGGAGCAAGGCGCGCAAGAGAATGAGCCCCTTCTTGGATACCGCCGTGGTTTAGGAGTCGCCCACTCGGATACGGGAGACGAAGCCGAAGGGGCTCTGACGGTGCCCCACACACATTACCTTCACTCGCCCTTCTGGTGGATTGGCATCGTGCTGATGGTAGTTGGAGAAGCAGGAAACTTTCTGGCTTACGGATTCGCTCCCGCTTCGATCGTCTCCCCTCTTGGCGTGGTGGCACTTATATCGAACTGCATCATTGCCCCCATCCTGCTCAAGGAGCCATTTCGGACTCGGGATTTTCTTGGTGTGATAGTCGCAGTGGCCGGCGCGGTGACAGTCGTCCTGAGTGCTGGCGGGAATAATCCGAAGCTAGGGCCGCACGATATATGGGCGCTCATCACGACATGGGAATTCGAGCTGTATCTTGGCATCACGGTCGGAGTCATTGCCGCGCTTATGGTTGCGAGCAACAAGTACGGAGAGAAGTCGATATTCATTGATCTCGCCCTGGTCGGACTTTTCGGTATTCCGCGCCCAGCTGCGTGCACTCATGCTGTTTGCTAACCTCATCTCAGGAGGCTACACGGCACTGGCGACAAAGGGAATCGCAACCCTTCTGTCATACAAGCTCTGGAGGGTTTTGACCTTTCCTCTCAGTTATTTGCTTGCAGCCATTCTGGTCGGGACCGCCATAATGCAGATCAAATACGTCAACCGGGCTCTGCAAAGATTCGATTCTACCCAAGTCATACCAACTCAGTTTGTGATGTTCACGCTTTCTGTTATTCTTGGAAGCGCCATCTTATACAGAGACTTTGAACGAACTCCTGGAGAAGACGCCGGGAAATTTATTGGCGGCTGCGCAATGACGTTTCTGGGTGTCTGGTTGATCACCAGTGATAGACCGAAAGGCCCCTATCTCAATGGAGAGTCTCGATCAGATGATGATGAGAGCACGCTTGGGCTCGTCAGTGAAAGAAATGACACTCCGCAGCCCGGTGATAAGGCGCGACGTACTGCAATCAGAAACAGCTATAACAACAGGCTGCTAGTGCTCTCGGAAGAGTTGTCGACTTCCCCTGAAGACATCACTTCCCAGAGGGAGCTCCACAGAAGTCAATCTGCCGGAAACCCTCCAAAAATGACCACTCCCTCACCACAGTCGCTTTTGGGCGCAGACGCTTCGCATCCCGCATCCTCAGATGAGTCTGCTCTCACCACGAATCCATGGCGACCTTCGATCGAATCAAGTCGAGTTAAACACCCCTCCCATGACCCTTTGCATACTTCAAGGCAGCTGGCTCCGGCTACACCTCCGCCGATGATCACCACAGTCTCCGACTCGGTCCTACGTTCTACTCCCCACACTCCTCAGAGGCAGGCCCGTTCAAATCAAGACACGGCCGAGACCGACCACCCGAATGCCGAACAATCCAATCCAATGGCACGTCGTTCCATCGCAAATCTGGTTCCTATCGTGCCCAGCCCGATAACTTCTCCGCTGTCATCATCTCTCAGCGCCATCGTTGCAGACACACTACGCCGGGGTGTCGACACGACATCGATACGACGTAGGCGTTCCGTCGGCCGCTCGCGCCTTTCAGGTTTACTCTACGGGCAAGGAGTCCAGCAACATACGTCCGAGGAAGAGGCGCAAGGTGAAGCTGGGGCGGCCGCAGAATCTCCTACGCCGAAAGCATCGCAACTATCCGTTTCATCAGATACCGAAGAACTCCCAACAAAGAGCACAGAAGACTCGAGGAGCAGAGGCAGGAGCCTGAGTGCAACGCTGGGCGACCTCTTGCGGAAGAGATAGAAGCTGTGGACATATGTCTGGGGATTAGGCGTCATTCTCGCGGCCCGCATGTCAACAGATGAAGAGCAATGTGATTTTCTTTGGGGACGCTACTAGTCTGCATAGCTGGGCGTTGATGGGCATCTTTGGATAACATGTGCACGCTTTAAGAACTCTATCTAACGGGCACCGTTATGGGCATTCAGTTCTGTCAGCTTTGAAGTTGTATAATGAGAGGGGGTCAACGAGGACGGCCACTGCGCCATGGCCCGCTCTCATCAGAGCATTGTCGTCTTAACTTGAGAACGCAAAAAGTGCCGCTCGAGAAATTGAGCCTCGATCGGCTGGATCGATTGACATGACCAAGTGATGACCATTACTTACTGCAACGTTGTGTTGGCAATGCCCTCAATCCCGTCTGACATCAGCTCGGTCATCAC
>QQTW01000983.1_pt1 | contig 19323 bp, 20 predicted proteins | sample 1904831 | NCBI WGS metagenome assembly QQTW01 (sample SAMN09435610, study PRJNA476489) | Subsurface metagenome, whole genome shotgun sequencing project. | reverse complement strand
ACGAGTCGAGACGGAGAGGATCTGGATCTGTCGTGATTGCTGCCGAGGGACCTTGTGGCCAGGCGATTCGCGAAGCGGCTGCGAAGGGCTTCCTGCCTCGATAAGTCTAGCGAGATGTGCACCTATCAATCCTTATATTCATATCCACGCCGGCATTTCCTTAGAGTTTATGACACCTACCGTTAGCTCTATGAGCCCATACAATCTTCGGATATCATCATGCTGGACAGAAAAACGGCAAACATGTGGAAGTGTCCGTTGCGTCTTATGTACGATTCTTCCGAAGATGTTAGTTCGGAAATGAACCACTAGCGCGATGAACCTATGACGAAGCGACTCGACGGTCATCATGGTGATCCGATTGGGAAACCCAGTGTCCAGGTTAAAGCGTGACGTACCACGGAGCCCCGGATGCGGTCTTGACTCGATCAATGAAATTGGCTTGTGTCTGCTGCGCTGGTCCCATGTGAGGTTGCCCACCAACTGGCGTTCTCATCTGGCAAAGATCGTTAATAGTGTCTCCAACCCAGATCGGTGACCCACCATCTCATTCGATGAGCAAGCACACAATGTCGAGCATGAAGGGGTAGCTCGAGGCGATAGCGGACTCATTTTACGCTACTTTCCGTTGTTCAATCAAGGTGAGATCAAGACGAGATTGTAGCTGACATGCTGAATTGATATCTTAAGGTGACATTAGTGTTACATCGCACAGTAAGCGGCTACACTTCTGCCGTCGCCCAATCTGAGGTAGAATCGGTTACGGTGCGATGCAATACTAATATTATAACATACACAAACGTAGCACTTGATCCTTCATTCTTTCAATGGGCCAAGGTTGCAGCACACAAAATCGTTTCCACCAGGACACACCGGATCTGTCACCATTGAGATCAGCGTGCTGCAACTCAAGAAAACGGAACAGATGTGGTAAAAAAGCCTACCGGATAATACCCTACCCCTTCCACAACTTTCCCTCCAGAAACACTGGGTCAGGGTCCCGATATTAACGCGCGGACATGGTAGAATATTGCAGCCCTGGATGTTATTGGGATCGTTTGGACAAGCCCAATTCCCAGGTGAGCCAGGGATTGTAGTTCCACCGTATCTGGTCCGGCAGATGTTGGTATCAATACAGATACAGCCGGGTTGCCGCCAAGTGCCTGAGCATCGTCCCCCGACGGCAGCGAAGGTCGGAGCTGGGAGAACGAGGAGGGCAAGAGAGGCAATGACAAGCTTCATGGTATGTACTTGAATGATATTTGCAGGTGTAGACTGTTCCAGATGGTATAGACAGAGTTAAAAGCGTAGCTCCAAGCCGCAAAGCCGAAGAAAAGGGCCGGTGAAGGAGATGAGGGGATTAAATCTGTCTCCATCCAGCTCGCTGATGTCATTTGCTGACCGCTTGGAATGTTGTAGGTTGGAGCTTGATCAATTAGCATGGACGGAGCTTACGCCGTTTGCAGGGATTCCCCGCTCCTGCTGCTTCCTTCAACCCTTGCAGAGCTGAAACACTGCAGCATGACGTTTGGAATCGCTATCCTATGACCTTCCTACTACGGTAGGATCTATCGCAACAATCTGTATCCCGCACGAGTTTACAGACAGACAGTCTGGCGGGGCTGTTGTTGAGCCGTAGTCCTGTAGCTTTCGACGGGTTAACACACCCGTGCCGAGGTGTGACTGTAGTCGGAACAACTGCGAAGAAAAACCGGTGCGTTCGTCATATTTCCTCTTCGTAGTCGCGACAGGCATGGCGGAAGCGAGTCGGAACGGGGAGCATGGAGGGGTGACTAGCGTGAATCGACAGCAATGTCTGCCTTCTTTTGCCGTTTTTCATAGATGGACTGCCATCTTCGGTGCCTTCACGTTCTGGAAGGCCATCCTGCCATGGCTCGCGACACCAGCGGCAGCATATCGCGCGACTGCGGGCGCTTCGTTGACCACCCTCGAGGAGGACTGTGCAGCGGCATGGGGGAGATTCGACATGGACTGCTTCGCGGAATCGAGCAAGAAGGCCATATTGTTGTTCCCATCAGATTCCCCTTGTCGCCTCTTTGGGTTCACCCGGCGCAGACGGCTCGGACGGTAACCTTTCACGACCTCGTGCGCGTCCGTCCATACTTTTGCCTGCTCCTTCCCAGATTCTGGCCGCCCACGTTTGAACCAAGCTATCACGTCTTCAACACATTCATCCGCGACTTTGACCCTCGCAGCATCATCGATCTCCTTGGAATCGAGATGTTTCAGGACTGGTTGCAGGTCGCGGCCTTTAAGAACCTCCTGAAAGTTTTCATTGCATCAGCTCTAGGCCCGCGATGATGATGATAAAGCTCTTACTGTGAGTCCCAATCGAATACCTCGACAATTACCCACGTTGATCAAATAAAGCTCGTACTCCTCGAGTGTCATCGTGAGGCCCATCTTCTCCACCTCGATCATGGCTGGCGACTGTCCTCTTCTTCTGGCCTCGGCCATCTCTTCCCGCAACCATCTTAATTCATCATGCAATGCCGGGCTGCTGCCTCGTAATTGAACAACCTCGTCTCGTAAGCCTGCCATTTCAGCCACTCGCTCACGCAACCCTGCCATTTCGCCCTTCAGCTGCCGACCTCGAGAAACGTATGCCAGGCGGCTGGCCACTGGGATACCGATTCCGGCCACCAGCCACGGTGCGACTTTGCCCAACGTTTGGCCGGAACCATTTTCGTCGGAGGATGAAGGTATGTTTTCATCTTGACCACCAGGAGTTACGTCCGAGTTTTGAGCATCCCGCGCGACCAGTGGACCTCCAATGACCGATTGGACTCCGAGTGATGCAAGCGATAGGGGCCAAAGCAGCTTCATGATGGCGATGATGGGTTGTTCATGTGGCAGCGTAGGGCGACACGCATTCGTAATCTGCTGCTGGATCGAAATAGGAATCAAGAAAAGCAGCGGGCTTTTTGGAGCCCAGGAGCGCAAGGAAGGTACTGTGGGGAATTGCGAAGTGGCGAGTTCAGACGCCCTTGGAAACCGACAGAAGACTGTTCAACGATTCGGCCATGGTTCTGTAGCACTTCATGGCTGGATAGGCATATATATATGCGTGCGAGGGCTGGAATAGCTGGGAGTAAGAGCCGGTGCCTGCCTCGTATTTTCTCATCGTACTCGCGACGGCGCATGGCGGAAGAGAAGAGAGGCGCAACGAGGAGCACAAAGCGGGTCACTCGTCGGGAATGGAAGTCTTCGTATGCCCATTTAGCCCTACCAGATCCGAAATTATCCTGACTCGAATGCCGATCCCGCGCCAAGGGCTGGCATTGCAGTGGAAACACGAAATGCGTCGAAAGTTCCTGCCGTATAATTTGCCTGCAAAGATTAGATTCGAAAAAATCGTATTTCGAGTCAGATGTGGGCACCCACTGTACGAGGTACTGTACGAGTACGGCTAATGTGTGGCCACTCGTCACGCCCAGTTGGTCATAGCGAGTCGACAGCCATCAGCCTGTTCATAATGCCTGGTACTACCGAACGCTAGCCGCATGGTAAAAGTTGAAAAAACGCCCGGACGTTGATCAAACCAGCGTCAACGCAGAAGTTCGAGAGAAAGAAGAGGTGGCGGGAGAGAGGAACATGCTTGGCAACTCAGCAACCGCTGAGTAGCTTGAGCTTAGCTCATGTTCGTGCCGTGTAGGTTTTGCGTCGTGATGCCAGATTGATGCATATGGACGACGTCCGTACAGAGGTCTGCTAGCACAGGTTCAGTTACGTTTGGCGAATAAAACAAGGTAGACCACCGGGTTAAGAATACCTCTCTGTTTCTCATAAGGGATTTGATAAGCCTACATACCAGTTCTCACTCACTCACTTACTCTCCGCCGTCGTCAAATTTTATGCCCGTACCCGTGAAGACGAACGCGATACGTAGGCATATGGTTATCCAGTCTCACTTGAGTACGTGTCGTGTTTCAGGAAATGATCCGAGGGAAGTGTTCCAAGTCACCCTCTCGAACAGATTACGGAAGGAAAGAAGCCAATCCCCCAACTTCAACTCCCGTCCAACACGGTTTGTTGTGCAACGCCGGGGACCACAGGTTTGCACTCTTCAAAAATGTCTCGGTCGCCAACCGATCTTGTCCCATATTACTGAGATATGTCGCCTCATCTGTCGATGCTCGAAACCGACAGATGTTCCCACACCAAACCGGACGAAAGTCTTGTCCATGGGGCTGAAGGATGTATTCCTTATAGCGTAAGTTCATATCGACAGCATTGGAGATATCGCAGATCTGATCAACTCTCGTGCTTTCTCCAACCCGCTCGGGTCGGATGAGACGATATAATTAGTTTGATGGAGCATTAGATGAAACGGCGAGAGGGGAGAGAGGAAGGGGAAAGAATAGGACAGAAAAGAGCGACTCACGGGGATATCGAATAATTCGGCATCTTGGACGATCTGTCCGATGGTACCTATCCGACCGTTAAGTGTTGGGGTCCACTCGGTCAAGCGCAACGCTGAGGAGAGGCCCTCTTTTGTCGGCGTCCTGGAAGATGCTCGCCCTGTGCCGTGCCACTTCTTCAGGGAAGAAATCATGATGTCTTGAATGGCCAAACCGGCCAGATCTCCTTTTCCTAATCGTTCCGCTCCCGGAGGTTCTCGCACCCAACCGTGTCGGGTTGCCGAGATATCGAAGCCGGTCTGCGTCGTATGCCAGTAATACAGGAACCATTCCCGTCCGTTCCAGCATACCTTCGCCTTGGCAGGCCCTCGCCCAATCTTGCCGGAGGGTTGATTGCATGGTTCACCGCCCATGATGAACACGCGCTGTTTTCGCCAATATTCGTTGATGGTGAAAGCGCTGAGAAGACTGCTCATCAGCTGAGTCACGCTCGAGATGTCGATGAGGCCGGTCGGTGGTGTGTCAGTAGCCGCATTGGGAGGCGACAGAGTCGACGAGGGCGCAAACTTGCCCCCTTTGAATACGTGTCGAATGTCTTGTCCCCCGATCGTACGCCCAGTGAGCAATACATCGTTGTACATGGTGTAGGAGTTCATCATGGAGAGGAACAGATCTCGCACGCGGATGCCGACTTCAGCGGCTTGGATGGGCGTGTTGTCTTCGCTACAGGTGGCACGTCGACTCATTAGCGGGTGCACAGAGGATTCGATCAAGCCCTACGCAGGGGTGAAAGGGACGAAACATACGGATCTTCAAATCCTCCAAGGATACCCGTGTTGACATTCTCAATTACGTGTGGCAGCAGTAACCACACGAAGGAAACGTGTCCCGACGAGCCGGCCAGGATCAAGGCGACTCCAATCGAGAGGTTGATCAGATTGCTAGCCTGCTTGAAGTAGAGGAAATCCACCTTGGCCGCGTCCCGATAAAATGTCTGGGCGAACCAATCTTTGGTGAAGGCCGCTCCGATGGCGGCTGACTGGGTGGCGGTGCGGAAGGCATAAAAATGTGCATGTAACGCTCGCACCGCCCGGAGAACATACACCGCGGGCTCCAGATCGCAGCCGGCTGAATTTAATGCGACCTGGCCGCACGTCACGAAATCGCAATGCCGCGTCGATCCCATAGGACATGACCAGTCGGGTTCACCCAGGAACTCTCGTCCAAATGAGGAGACGAAGCCTGCTTGAGCAATTTCCCTGGTGTGTTGCTGGAACCAGCTGTCGAGCCACGAATCGGTACCCGCGCGGGTCCATTGCTCGGGTCCAGAGCGAGAGTATTGTTCGACCGGTCCGCAGCGAAAGGCTGGGGTTGCGAGAGTCGGGTCGCCGACGTCCTTGACGATCTTGGCCAACGTGGCACCCGTGTCCTTTGATGTTACGATTCGGCCGTTGGTCCGCTGGTTCACTGGAACGTCGGTGGTGTCGGGGCCCACAATCATATCGGAAGGGTTTAGCGACGTCTTGACCCCGACATACTTTCCTGGTACGCACGGTTCTGGAGCGACCACCGGTGAAGACGCCGTTGGGACATTTGCTTGATCTTTCAACGTCTGTCCCTTTGGCGGACGTTCTGCACGCTTCCGACCGGAGTGGCGGGTGGGCAATCCATAGTTGGAAGGTGCGCCTCGCGAGCGCGCTTGAACAGCTCCTGGTCCACGTTGACTAATGCTTGCCGGTGAAGACCTTGCGGACTGGGACGTCCGAAGTCCATACAAGCTTCCGTCCGCGAGAATGAATGCACCATTCCGCTGTGGAATGGGATACACGTGCGGCGAGAGAAGCAGAAAGAAGGACAACAACAGGACAACCCGAACAGAAGACGCCATGAGTAGTCTCTACTCCGGGAAAGCGCAGAATGGCCGGCTACGACGAATTGAACGAGGATAATTGAAGGAGGCATGACGGATATATAGGAGCCGTCGAAAGAGTCCGCAGGGAGACCAAGGGAAGACGGCCGGTTGGATCCAGCCAGACGGTCCCCCACGCACACCTCCCGGTGTCGGAGGACTTTTCAAAGTCATGTAGCACTCTAGCCATGGCCCATCGTAAGATCATGTCAGTGGTCCAGGAGGCAAGTGGGATATACGAAAATCTTATCAGATCCGAACCTTGGTCCGAGCTTCAAGTCAACTAACGCATCAACACCAGTTGGTGAAGGTTCCTGAAAACCTTGATCAGAAACTCGTAATCTTATCTGATCTAATCTGATCTTATTAGATCTAAATCAAACCTTCCATCTCCATCCAGTCCGACATCGGACCAGATCTTCATTCCTTACGATCCGGGCTTGCCAAGGTGGCTCATCCACCATGAGAAAGACCGTATCGTCATCAGGCTGGTGAAGGGGAAAATTGTCGTCAGTGTGACGGAGGGACCCCTGTCCTCGGGACATTTTCAATTTCTTCCGTCACAGTATCCATGGCAGGCAACTCGTGGTCTTTGACGTCCTCCCAATCTTCGTTGCTGATCATGAGATTGACCGCGTCCAGCGCTGCGTCGTCTAGCGACAGACGACAGATGTCGACCTGACAATCGACATCGACATCGAGATTGACTAGCAGTACCCCATGCTTCGTATAGTCGAGCGACACACTGACAATGAATAACGTCGGATAATACGATCGCGAGGGGGCAACGTGTTCGAGGTGGTAGTCGTACACGGCCCTCAAGGCCTGGCCGGCAAAATTCGATTGGGGCGCCAAGCGGCAGGTATTACGCAAGTTCTCGTCGCTGGCCTCCAGTGCCCGGATCAACACTTCCCCTCCGCCGGGACCGAGATCGACGAGCGTGTAGACGGCAATCGCCAGCCCCGAGTAACTTCCGTCTTGATAACGCTCGGTTGGCGCTTGCGGCGGCAGCGTCAAGTCCGGCATAGTCGACGTCATTTCATTCGACCCGACCGAGTCGAGTATGGGATAGACTCTAGCCGGCAAATTGCGCAGTCAGTTATCGAGTCGTTGTGCTTCGATATTGAAACGTTTACCAGAGATCACAATAGAGAAACGGAGTGTTAACTGCTGTCACTCACCCACCCCTGTACGTATTTATTGTGGCTTAACGTCGGTTTCCCAGACATGTCTCCCAATCTGTGGGGGTACAGTAAGTTACTCGCTTTCGGTTTCTGGGCTGAGGGGTGGGACGGGCATTATTGGGAGAAGGTTATTACGTAATCAAGTGTGGTCAATGTTTCGTCGAACATCCCTGGCCGAGTGGTTAACGCGCGAGAGTCGGGGCTGGGTCACCTGACTGACATGATGCAGAACGTCATTGGTCTTCTTCACCTCGTTTCCGCAAAGAGGGTTGGGACATGACAAGAATTTCAGTCGAAAGTAATGCATGTTCGCTCGCTGCTCGACGGAGTTGGCATTGCTGTGTACCTACAATGGAGTTTTCGAGAGCATGGCTCTATGGGATAAATCCTTTTGTCTCTCGCGTGCCCCCGCCAGACGCACGAAGGCCCATCATCCAGCTAAGGTCAATGGATTGTCAAGTCGCTTGGGGAGACCCTACATGGACTGGACTAGTTCGCGCCGTGGCTGGGGAGGAGCTATATGTCGTCTTTTTTCTTCTAACGGCCCGGTCGATTTGATAGATGTGTCTCGCTCTATCCCATAATGCCAGCCGGACAGATACATTAGGAAGCGGACCGTCAGTGCGATACTCGTCACGGTATCATGTTCCTTCCATCCACATCTCCCTATAAACGCTAACCCTCAACGATCTGCTGGGCGAAGGATATGTTTTGGATTCTCGCCACTTTTCCTTGGATCGAGCCATGTTAGCTTTGTTATTCACGTTCCCCCCCGAATGAGATGAACCCCTCTCGGCCAGACGCTTACCGTCATGTAACAGCACATTTGCTGTTATGAAGTACACCCCAACCCCTCTAGATCTGCTCTTGGCATTTCACCAACAGCCGCTGAACATAGACGAGTCCAACGCGCGAATGTAGCTCTCAGCTAGGCATTTGTTCAATAGCTAGCCTAGTACACTTTGAAATGCGTTGAGAAGATCGTTAGCTTCAATCGAGAGAGACGACTTTGGTTGTATCGTTTCGCTCTTTGCAAGGCTTCACGGACTTGTAGTAGATTGGAGCTGTGTGGTGATAAGATTAAGTGGGGAAACATCACGACTCGTCTTTCAAGCCTTCCTCCGATATCGGCTCCCCTCCCCCGCCAGACGTCAAGAGTTGCGCCAGCTTCGTGTCCCCCGATGGTAACAGATCCGGGGCTGTCATGCCATCAACATCGCGTGCCGATACATCGACGCCGCTCAACAAGAGCAACCTCGCTCCTGCTAACCGGCTCTCGTCAGGGTCCGCATTGTGGTTGGCCGCCAGAACATGCAATGCCGTCCGCCCATGGGCGTCGGTAGCGTTGACGTCCGAGCCAGCTTCGAGGAGCATTCGAAACGCCTCGACGCGCGGGTGCTTGCCTTGGCTGATGGTCCGAGGCGTGTGAGAAGTTATCTGCGCCGCGTAGGTGATTAACGGTGTCTGGCCCACGTCGTTACGACTGGTGACCGAGGCCCCTGCATGGAGCAGTAACCGTACAATCCCGGGATCACGGCGACGGGCGGCAGCATGCGCTAGCGATACCATGTCAGCACGATGCCATCATCTCCGCACGGATGGGGCGTATACATGGCGTGTCACCGCCTTGATAAGGGGTTCCCCTGACTGGCATCGTTCGAGCGGTAACATCGGCCCCTCGATCGAGTAGTTTCTGAACGAGGTCGGGAACTGGTTTTCCGGCCTCACTGGCAGCCAGGAGGTGTCTCACCGCAGTCATCCGTCGTGTTGATATCGAAGCCGCTGTCCAAGAGCAGGTCCACCATGGCCAGATGACCCCCGGCAGCGGCCATCTGCAGTGCCCTGCTGGTCCCCCACGGTAAAGACTGGTCGCGAGCGTGATCGAGCAGCACTCTCACCATGTCCGCTTGGTTTCGATACGCGGCTTGAGATAGGGCGGCGGCGTGCGTATCCTTTGCCCCAAGATCAAGTAGCAGACGGACCGTGTCAGGATTGTCATGGAAACCGGCCGCGACGGTGAGTGAGCCTTTAAGGCTCGCTCCTCGCCCAGCCGACGTCTTAATCAGAGATCGATCGGCTCTTTCGACCGCGCGATCCAGCTTGAACGACCATCAGCAAGTCATCCCGACTCACTCCAGCTTGAACGACCGTTACATACGACCGTCGCACCATAATCGGACACTCTTCGGTTGACATCCACCCCACGATTCAGAAGCAGGGTGATGGTCTCGAGATGACGTTGCTCCGTCGGCACCGGGTGCCAGAGCACCGCACTCAATACCATATCCTTGTTAGGTCCCGACACGGTCGGGTCCGCGCCAGCGTCCAGTAGAGCTCTGACAGTACCGACCTGAGCCTCTTGTGCGGCCCAAAAGAGCGCCGTACTATCTCCAAATTGATCTCGATTGTGGATGTCTACCGGGACACCATGGAGGAGCAGATGCCGCACCACATCAACGTGTCCTCTCCAGGCAGCCTCATGCAGGAGGGTATGACCCTCAAACTCGTCACCGTACAGCGCGCTCAAGTTGACCTGAGACGTCCGTGCGGCCTCGAGTTGTTGTACATCGCCATCGATGACTGCTTGCTTGACCCTCTGCGCGTCCAGATCATCGACCGATGCCCAGATGGGATTTGGGTCCGTCATGTCGAAAGCGGGATGAAGACTGGGACGAGGTACACAGTATGAACCTGGTCTGGATCGATGCCAATGCGGTTACCGAACCGGAAGAGTGTCGAAATTTCCTGCGTGTCGTATTACATCAAGATATCAGTGTTGCAACATAAAGTACTTCGTACAGTACTTTCCAGTTGGCGCTTACTTCCGGCTTTGGCGACCGGTCTGTGTAAATAGTGTGTAGGAACGGCGTCGGCCCGTGCCGTAACACGTGTGACGTTTTGCGTCTCCATCCCGTCCCGTCCCGCCCGCGAACGTGCACCTGCGGAAAGGTGACCTGCCAAGCAACATCCGACGATGAATTTGATGGATCTACCGTCCGTGCCCTTGCAGGCGATCCTTGAGGAGCTCGTACGTTCGTCGAAGCGTCACCGAGCATACCGGTATCGAATGGTGAACAGTAATGGCCTTCTCGCTATTCAAGTGGTGTTCGACCAAACGCTAAGCCACCGGACTAGGGTTCTTTGCACGCGAAATCTTGCGAGCGATGGTTCGATTCAACCGCGACTACGTCGTGCCGAGGGATCTATGCGCGAGTGCAATGCTGGACCGGATTGAGAATGATCCCACGGGAAAAAACCCATTCGTGGGCATGATTCGTAGGACGGTCAACGTCCTCTGCGCTCAGGATCCATCATCGACCGTCCAGCAGGAGCGTGACTACACTCATCGTCTATGCGAGGCCGTCGCAGCCAACCTATCCCAACAAAGCACGTTCAATCTTCTCGGGCCGAAATCTAGCAAGCTCGGCCACTCTCCTTTGGAGCCCTCTCGGAGGGAGAGTATTCCGAAGGAGGACCACGATCAGGACTTACTGGCCGCCGCAGCTCTTGTGGGAAATGACTTCATTGTCAGAGATCTCCTCGATCGAGGCGTGCCGGCTCAGCCTGGAAGTGACTTCTTTGGCTACGCTCTGACAAATGCTGCCAAGCGAGGTGACGAGTTGATGGTACGACTGTTACTCGACCATGGATCCGATATCAATGACACTCGTCACGGAGACTGCTCGGCTCTGATGGCCGCCGCGACGGCCGGCCACGAAGGTGTCACTCGACTGCTGCTAGACTCGAGGCCAGAAATTAATACGTCTGACCGTTCCTATCGAGACGCGGTTCTGAGGGCCGCTCACTGCGGATATGGAGGGTTGGTCCGACTGTTGCTGGAACGAAACACGCATGAGGACTTGCCCGACCTTGAGTACGAGATCCTCCGTTCGGCAGCAACTTCGGGCCATGAAGATCTGGTCCGAATGATGCAGCAACGAGGCGTTTCGGTCGATCGACATAGACCCCGCTTCATATGCGATCCCGCTCTTCTAGGTGCCATAAAGAATGGCCATGCATCCATCGTGCGGCTCCTCCTCCAGGAAAACACTGGCAGAAAAGTGTGCAATATGCCGGTAGATAAACTGGCCGAGGCCGCTCAGTATGGCCATCAAGAGGTGGCACAGTTCTTTCTTGATTGTGGGGTTCACATCGGCGACAGTCGCATAAGGCATTCGCCCCCGCTGGTCCGCGCAGCCAGGGCGAATCGGATACCGATGATGCAATTCCTCATTGCGCGAGGGGCGAATCTTGATGAGTACGGTGAGAGGGCGCTTCGGGAGGCTTCCACTACGGGTGCGGAATCGGCGGTGCGCTGGCTGCTGGAACATGGCGTCGATCCGAATGGAGGAAAACGCGGTCGCTGTGCGATTCACTCTGCGATGGCCAATGAAGAGCATCACGTCGTCCGGATCTTACTGGCGTATGGAGCCCAGCGACTCTCACCCACAGACCCTGGCTACGCCGAGAATTTTGCGGACGGTCAACATCCCATCCCGCCACTCCTGCCACCGTCACCAGCCTACGATGCCGAACATCCCTGGGCAAACTATTGAGCAATGGAAATCAGGAGGTTGAATGAGAAACGTTTAAGTAAGGTTGACATGTTGATCGTGCCATCTCACGGTTTAGCATAGACTCTTTGGCTGATTCAAGGTAGCCAGTTGGGTGATATCAATGGGAACAGTGGCCATCATCATGAGTCTAATAGAAGCAGAGAGAATCTTCGTCACATGGCCAACGAAGGAAAGTCATCATCCATCTCACGACGGAGAAAAAGTCGTCGTCATACTAGTGAAGAAAGGTCTTCGTCATACGATTGACGAAGGAAGATCACCATCATACACCTGACGAAGGGAAACCTTCGCCATATTGATGAAGAAAAGTCGTTGTCGTAAGGCTGACGAAGGGAGAGTCAAACAAGTATCCAGTAACAAGACGCAAAACCAAAACAGCAAAAACGGCCGAAAAAATACAACTGAGGAGGAGACGCTAGCTCGTTTTCATGCCTCCAGTACCAGCCACGGCAAGAACCGAAACACGTTGAGAACTGAAGATAACGAGCAAACAAGGATAATGAGACGACATATCACGAAATGAAGTTTCTTCGACAATTTGGTTGACGGGCTCCGCGAGAACCTGGCCTGCGGACGATCGGTTCCCTCCCAGTCACGCAGGTGACGAAATAAATGGAGGAGCTCAGCAATAACTGCCACTGATGAGCAATAAGCACCTTCCTCATTATTCTGGGGGTGAAGCGAGTTTTCATCGTAAGTACGCCGTAGGTCAAGGTCACCATCGTCGGCGCTATAACAACGATTCAGACAATCTTCATCATAAGGCCGATGATGGCGGTTACTGCTGAGCCCCTCTATTTATCTTGTCACCTGCGTGCCAGTATTTTGCAACATATTCCGATTCACTTCCAGTGGCTCACGGTGTCGTACTTCTTGTCCGGAACGGCGGCGAGATCACGGCGGAGGCGTCCAGCACCTGCAACAGATCGCAATTTCTTGGTTGTCACATCGAAGCAGATGGTGTTGTCCGTCGATTGGCCGCAGGCCGGATACAGCTTCTTGGTTTCCATATCGCAAAACAGCTTCTCCTCCGCCGAATAGAAGTCTGGACCGGCGGACGACCTGCTCTCGCAGACCTCCTTGGCGCTTTGCCCTCGGTGCTCACTGATCACGAGACGGCCGGCCATGAATCTTTTCCCTGTTGGCTTTGCTTTCTTCCTCTCGGTTGATCTGAGACGAGCGCTGCTCTCGTCTCGCGTGCATATCATTTGTCCCATGTAACCCGGGTAACATTCCCGCTTCTTCTCAGGACGGGGCGCGCCCGGCTTAGGGTTCTTGACCTTCCCGTCCACCAGAACCTTCTTGATGTCCTTGTCAACGAGCGTTCCCTCAACGTACTTCAAGGGCGGATCGAAATACGGGATGTTGTTCCAGACACCCAGCTCCTCGTACATTTGAAATCGCGGTGGGCTTTTGCACATCGTGTCCCTGTTCTCCTGGTACTGCTCGTCTCGACCGGATTCGGAGGCAAAGTCGGTGATGTGCATGCCCATGCCTGCATAGGGTAAGCCGTTGCTGCCGTCGCTGTCGATCCAGATGCATTTCGGCTTGTAGTTTGGCTCCCCAACAACAGTCTCGGAGTAAAACCATGGCGCGTCACACAGGTATCCAGTGTCTCCGACCCAGGCTTGTTTCCCATCATCCGGCCAGGTGACCGTGATGCCCGCGATGCAGATGGCATCGGTCATGCCGGCCGAAATGGAGATGTACTCGGACTGTCGGTTGTCGTCGGGATCGGTATGTTTTACTTTGATGTCCACGTAGTTTCCGTTCTTCACGTGCCCATTGTCGCTGGATTCTTTTCGTCCCACCTCTTCTCCATATACGTCAAACAACGCGATGTCCGGAAGCGAGCCTCCCGTGTTATCGCTCTTTTTGGCGTGCCCGATATGAAGCCGGACGTTGGTCGTCGCTCCTTGCTTGTCGGCAAAGAGGTCTTGTCCCATCGAAACCATTCCGACCGCGCCCATGATGACACCAACAACATTGAAGACCGCGTTAGCCACCATCTTGAGGAAATGTTGCCAGGATCCTGCTTGAAGGAGTAAAAAAAGAAGAAGTCTGAGGAAGAATGAAAGTAGTTGCTGATGATGGTGGTGGTGGTGGTGGTAGTGGTGTGAGACGGTTGCTGGCTTGGATGCAGATTGAGACGATGGGGTTCCAGCAGGTCCTTTATAGTCTGTCGTGAACGAATCCACTCTCCCCCGGATCACTCTAGCTATTACCTTGCCGTGCGTAGCACAAGAAGCAACATCATCATGTCACGCAAGGGCTCCAAAGAGCAACTACCGGCCTATGAGGCGAAGGGCAAGCTGGATGAGTTGCATCAGCTTACCAGGCACGGGCTTATACCACTCATCCAGGCCTTTCAGCTTTCCATTGAGGAGCGCGGACAGGTTGCGGCGTCGTCTTCATTGATTGTGTCCGGGTGCAGAGATGGCCGTTGCTCACGTCCGTTATGTCCGACGGGCTTCATTTCCGAGTTTCGGCGAAGGTGCTTCGGGTTGGAATAACAACGGTCCCCATCTGACCATTTGGTTCTCAGTTGGATCCAGACGGCACACGGACCAGTCAGGGAGGTGTTGCCCTGGTATCATTCGTTGGGATCTCTCAAACCGTTCCGACAGGACGGGTCGTGACAGACGTGTCTCAGGAACCGTCCGAGATTCCGGTTCTCACCAGACTCGGTAGAACGCTTCCACGTGCCAACGAGAAATCCAACGTCACTTTGTGATGGGTGATACACCACATGACAATCATACATTTCCCTGGTCGTCTTTGCCTTGAAGAGCCCTTGGCAAGTGTCCCCACGACAATTGATGAGAAATGTAACAAGGTCAAAGTTGTAGCCAGCGTTGAATAGCTCTAAAACATGACCGAAGTTTTCCTGACACCGATTTGTTGGTAAACGAGGTGAGCTTTCTTAGTGGTGGTCAGCGACAATGCGGCAACGGAAGATGGTATTTCTGCGCCTATTGTTCGGTCGGCAGTTGCAGGCTGTTAGCTCTACTCCATGTTTGATCGCCTCCCGTCACAACGGAGGCCAGGCACGCCAGGATTCCCCAACGCGATGGTGCGGCAGTTCCGATAACGTCTGACCTAGCCTGACTAGATGGCTGAGCCACATGCGTCTGCCTTGGAACACCCGGCTTTTACAATCGATAAGCGTATGTACAACATACGCTTATCGGTCGTTAAAGCCGGGTGCACCAATGGGGGTTACGTACCGTACCCCCCATTGGCCGCGATTAGGCGTAGGCGTGGAGTAAGCGCGGTTGAGCTCTAATCGACACAGCAAGCGCCAAGTCCAACTCAACCAAGAATGATGGCAACGGCGCAGATCTCCGCTCCGAACCTACCGGGCAGGCAATTCCGCGTTCCATGTCGGATGATGATGCGAAAAAAGGGATTGCTCCCAGAATCATCCTAGTTCGTTTCCATTCCGTATGTGGGAAGAGCAGGATACAGGATCGCATCGCAAGGAGTACCTCGTAGGTACCGTCGAGTCGAAGGGCAAAGAGCATGTAAGCGATGCGTTCCCGTACAGATTCGTATGGATTGGTCCAATCTCCAGTCACCATCATCATACGGGTGAATAAGATTGGGTAATCTTAATCATGAGTCCAATCAAGGAAAACTATATCGCCGTCGTCAGTATGATGATGGTAAAACTCCTTCATCGTAACCGTGACGATGCTCCCTCTCTCGTCGAAAGGGTGGTGAAGATGTTACTGCTGAGCTGTCCGTTTATCTCCCATGTGGTTGTATCAACATTGTTGATGCGACGTTTTTGTTGGCTGTTGGGCAGCTCAGTTGCCCCCTGAACCGTGCTGAGTGAGTTGTCAAATGCCGTTGCGAGTTATGTCCGACGACTCTTGTTGATTAGATGTGAGATCAGTTTCAGGTTCAGCGTCAGCTTTCCAAGGGCGCAGACAACCATGGACCTGGTCCACGTGGGTCGGATGAGAGTCCTTCACATGTCCACGTGAAGCTCGACCAGCTTGAACTGGGATAACGAGCATGCGAGGGAAAGATGACTTCCAACGCCGCTGTTGGTATTGTGTGCGCCGTCCAACCAACTCCGGATGAACCGAAATCAGGATGAAATAGGATGATCGCTCAGTGCCAATGGAGTAGCGTGCTAGAGCAAGCGCTGCTTCCCAAAAGGATATAAGAAGCCCACCATCTCCCCTCTCCGGAAGCTCATTCGAGACCAGAAAGACAGACATCAAACCTCATCGACCGCAACGACCAGAAAGACAACGACAACCAACGCACCAACAGCCACAAGAACCACCGGAACAACCGTCGTCAACAGTCGCTGTCGAGCTTCCCTTCGCCATGCGCTTCTCCGTACCGACGCTCGTCTTGGCCCTCGGCGGCCTCGACGCGGTCCTCGCTCGAGCGCTTCCCGAATCCTCGCTCGTCGTCAGCACGCTCGAGGCACGAGCACCTGCCGGGCCGGTCCGCCTCACGCCTAATAAGCCCAAACCCGACGAGAAGCCTGATGCTGACGACGATGGACCGGGTGCTCCCGTTAACGCTAAACCTATTGGCAGCCCAAGAATTGGCAGCTCAAGAAGCTACTCAGTGAGCGGTATCGACGAGAAAGTTTGGGACCAGCTACTCGACAGAGGCAAGAAGATCGACAAGGCGATCAAGGCCCGAGAGAATAATCCTGGCCAGGAGGATCGAAAGGGTTTTCCTTCCTTGAGAGGCACCAAGGACAAAGAAAACCCCGACTACAGAGTTACCGATGGCCCCTCCGAGAGATTGAGCGACGAGTATCCCTACGATCAGATTGCGACCGATCTGGGCCTCAAGAAGGAGGCCAACTTCGACACGCTCACGGTTACCAACCGCGAATGGGCCAACGGCGGGAAACCCCAGGCGCTTCTGGAGGTGAGGATCTCGAAGGAGGAAGGCACCATCTTTGCGGATGTGAAATTCTCAAAGTCCTATGACAAGACTCCTGACGAGGGAAATCGAAGAATAACTCAGTCCAATATGATGTACCAGCTGATCGAAGGACGGGTAAAAAATGTCATTCAGGCGGAAATTGTCAACTTCGAAACGATGTACACCATCGACGCAGCTTACAACCTGCTTGGACTGGACCGACGCAAACCGGCTGTCTTTGCACCCGCTAAGATCGACCCTAACGACGGTGCGGACGAAGTCGACAAAAAAAAGAAAATGAACGACTCGTTTCACGCGCTGATGGGGACTCAAAACGCATATCCGACCGGTTATATGGTGGCGGATCATTGGGAGAAAGTGGGCCCTGGCAGTATCAAGGCAATTCGCATCTATCCCGGAGACCCGAAAAATTATGACCCGGATTATATGGCTATTCAAATCGGGACCTGAAACTTCGTGTTCATCCTCCCACCACCCTTACGACGAAGACTGCCTTTGCCGTCGTCACAATGGTGGTGGTGATGACGGTTACTGTTTTGGCGGTTACTGCTGGGTTGGGCCATTCATTCTGTCATCCGAGTGCCTGGTCAAACAATGTTCAATGTACCTCAACGTGCATCCAATTGTTCTGTGGATCGTCCCTTCCCTCGAATTTGTGACTCTGTTTTCCTTCTTCGTCATCTCAGCTTTGTATTCAGATCACTCAGTGTAATCCGACCCAACCCTTCTCCTTCTCCCACTTTCTTTGCTGCGATACTTGCATGCTCTTTTTTCATTTGAGTTCGAGACTATACAAAGGTTTTCCTTCAATCTTGTAACGAGCGACTGCTTGATAACCTGGAGACTTCTTGATCACCCTTCGTCAGCCGTATGATGAAGGTAACCCTCCACCAGTACGACAAAGGGTTTTCTCCGTCCAAGGTACGATGGTCAACTTGCTTCGTCGTGAGATTGACGAAGACATTTCCCCGTCGGCATGATGATGACTTTACTCCGTCACCCGTCCGATGATGAGCGTTCTTCGTCAGCCGTCTGACAATGACCCTTCCCCACAAATATGACGAAGACTTCCCTTCATCGAGCGTATGATAGTGATTTTCCTTCGTCAACCGTATGACGAAAACTTCTCTTCACCAGTGTGATGAAGGCCTTTCTCCGTTGTGAGATTAATGAGGGCATTCCCTCGTCGGCATGATGATGACTTTACTCCGTCACCTGTGCGATGATGGGCGTGCTTTGTTAATCGTATGACGAAGACTTTGCTTCAGCAGTATCACGACGACTTTTCTCCGTCATGGGATTGATGATGACTTTCCTTTATCAACCGTATGACGAAGGCTTTTCTACATCAGTTTGATGACAACTTTTCTTCGTTAGGAGAATGATGAGGACATTCCGTCGTTGGTACGATGATGACTTTCATCCGTCAACCGTATGACGAAGACTTTTCATCACCAATACGACGACGCCTTTTCTTCGTCATGAGATTGATGAGGACATTCCCCTGTCGGCACGACAATGAATTTCCTTCGTCACCCGTACGATGATGATCTTCCTTCGTCAACTGTATGACGACGACATTCATTGAATCGGTGCCATAATAGGTATCTTGAAGATGGATCATAGCTCGAGCCGATCAGTAGGATATGAAGAATAGAGATCTATTGATTGGGACATATGATTCGCCCTTTCAGCTCGAAAATTCAAAACTTAATGGAGCACCAAATCCCGGAGGATTCTTTCCCCATCCTTGAGCTTCTTGATGCGGTCTTCAAGAAAGTCTCGCTGCCTCTTGACCGATGTCGACTCTGAAGCGATAGCTAGTGTCTCCGCCTCCGACAGCCTGTTCACCATCACCGGCGAGAAGATCATCTCCAGCCCCCGCACCAGGTGACGCTCAATGACCTGCGCAATGATATTGTCGATAAACGTCTTTTGTGAGAGCTAACGTAAATGTATCAGTCTAGTAGTGTGACGGCGAAGAATGGGAGACAGACCTTATAGATTGCAATCAAGCAGTCGAGAGCTTCTTCAACGCTGTGCCGGTTCATATCGGGATCGATCTTGGTGGCATAGTAATCATGAGCAGCTCGCTTAGAGTCAACTTGCATAATGGTGTGGTGAGAGTTTGTACGAACGGACTGAGTAGCCTGATCAATACACTGAGCCAGTTTGTCAACGTCCCGCTCGCGTTGCCGTCGTTGTTTTTGAATGGTGTCCGTGTAATAGTGATTGGCGGTCATCGGGTGGCTCTTGATATCACTCATAATCTCATTCAGCGCTTGGACGGCTCGTTCAAACCGGGCTTTGAGCTCGTCCTCAACTTTGCTGGACCACAATCGATGGTAGAC
>QQTW01000982.1_pt1 | contig 19328 bp, 14 predicted proteins | sample 1904831 | NCBI WGS metagenome assembly QQTW01 (sample SAMN09435610, study PRJNA476489) | Subsurface metagenome, whole genome shotgun sequencing project. | reverse complement strand
AGTACGTCCTGGTGAAAAGATTCCCACTGATGGTGAAGTAATTGAAGGCTCCTCGACAGTGGATGAGGCAATGGTGACAGGAGAAAGTGTAGCTGTCAAAAAGCAACCTGGTGATGAAGTAATTGGGGCTACGATTAACAAAACTGGCAGCTTTAAATTTAGGACGACACGGGTAGGTAAAGACACGTTTCTCGCCCAAATTGTGAAACTGGTACAACAAGCCCAAGGTTCTAAAGCACCAATTCAAAGATTAGCCGACCAGGTTACAGGCTGGTTTGTGCCTGCTGTGATTGCCATAGCGATCGCCACCTTTATTATCTGGTACAACTTTATGGGTAATGTCACCCTAGCAATGATTACCACCGTAGGTGTCCTAATCATTGCTTGTCCTTGTGCCTTGGGTTTAGCAACTCCAACATCGATTATGGTTGGTACAGGAAAAGGTGCAGAAAACGGCATCTTAATCAAGGGTGCAGACAGTTTGGAACTAGCGCACAAATTGCAAACAATTGTTTTAGATAAAACTGGGACATTAACGCAAGGAAAACCTACAGTAACTGACTTTGTAATTGTCAAAGGGACTGTTAACAGTAACGAACTCAAATTGTTGCAGTTAGCAGCATCAATAGAACAAAATTCAGAGCATCCAATAGCTGAAGCCGTAGTACAGTATGCCCAATCTCAATCAGTTGAACTGACGGCAGCACAAAATTTTCAGGCGATTCCAGGGAGTGGAGTGCAAGGAAATGTGTTGAATGGGCTTGTGCAGGTTGGCACTAGGCGCTGGATGAGCGAACTGGGAATTGATACCCAAGCTTTAAAGTCTCACTGGGATAGGTTGGAGTATCTAGGCAAGAGTGTTATTTGGATTGCTGTTGACGGAAAAGTGCAAGGAATAATGGCAATTGCTGATGCCCTCAAACCATCTTCTGCTCATGTTGTTTATACTCTGCAAAAACTCGGTTTAGAAGTAGTTATGCTAACAGGAGACAATCAGCGAACTGCGGAAATAATTGCCCGTGAAGTGGGAATCAAACGAGTATTGGCAGAAGTTCGTCCAGACCAAAAAGTGGCTACTGTAGAGCAACTTCAAGCAGAGGGAAAGGTTGTGGCGATGGTAGGAGATGGGATCAACGATGCTCCTGCCTTAGCTCAGGCAGATGTAGGGATTGCTATTGGTACAGGAACAGATGTGGCGATCGCTGCTAGTGACATCACCCTTATCTCTGGTGACTTGCAAGGAATTGTCACGGCTATTCAACTTTCTCGCGCTACAATCCGAAACATTCGTCAAAATCTCTTCTTTGCGTTCATCTATAACGTTGCGGGGATTCCGATTGCTGCGGGGATCTTGTTTCCTTTCTTTGGTTGGCTCCTTAGCCCCATCATTGCTGGAGCAGCAATGGCATTTAGTTCAGTTTCCGTAGTAACCAATGCTCTACGACTGCGTTCTTTCCAACCCAAAGTTACTGTTTAATTTCAGCAATAAGGAACAACAAAAATGTTTAAAAAAGCTACATTTTTTGGTACGCTGGCAGGATTAGGATTTTTGCTTGGTGCAATATCAGGAGCGCTAGCAGCCGAAATGCCTACTGAACTAGCCGCGCAAAACACGCAGTTTCGCCGGATTGAACAACCATTGGGGAATAAATTAGGTGTCACTTTAGGTGGGCTAGGGTTAATTGGTCTAGAACTCTGGTGGTTTCTCCTGAGCAAGCCCAAGTCTCAGCAGGTGAAAGCTCGTCAGGGAGTTGCGGAAGTCACTATCATTGTTGATGGTGGCTACGAGCCGAGTCGCATTGTTGTAGAAGCAGGACAACCAGTACGGCTTAACTTCCTGCGGCGCGATCCTAGTAGTTGTTTAGAGGAGGTGCGATTGCCTGATTTCCATATTGCACAGAACTTGCCGCTCAATCAAGTTACAGCAATTGAATTTACTCCCACACAACAAGGAAAATATGAATTTGCCTGCGGGATGAATATGTTTCGCGGGGTAATAGAAGTGCAAAACTCTAATACTTCTAGCAAAGAAAAGCTCTTGTCTCAAGCATCAGCTTGAACTGAGCAATTTAGCTGCTTTTGTCATATGTACACCCTTGTTATAGATAACTGTTGCTGAAAATTTATACCAAGTAGTATTCAACTGTGGCATTTTCAATAAGGGTGCAGGAGAGTGAAAGTTACTTGTATGAATGTTACTTGGTATTAAGTTACAAATGTTGTAGGATATCTTGATGCTACAGTTAGCTAGAGATTTTAGGATAGATGTAGATGTAGCTATTCAGGGGTTTAGCTCCCTAGGAGTTGAATATGTTAGTTAAAGAAGCACAAAAACAACAAAAACAAATTGGTTTAGTAGCGCAGGAAAGCGGTGTACCGATCAAAACAATTCGCTACTATGAGGAATTGGGTTTACTCAAGGCATCGAATAGAACAGAAGGGGGATTTAGATTGTTCGACTCAGATATTTTTGCTCGCTTAAATTTCATCAAACGTACTCAAAGTTTGGGATTAAGCTTGTTAGAAATTAAGGAGTTTCTAAATATTCATGACCAAGGTGACTTACCTTGTGATGATATTAAAATAAAGCTGGAAGATAAGCTCTTAGAAATCAATCGACAAATTCAGCAACTACAAATTCTCAAGCTAGAACTAGGAGGATTACTTTCAGGTTGGGAAACAATACCTGAAAATCCTGAAGCGACTATTTGTCCCATTATTGAAAGTGCTGAACACAGCAGTATATAGTCAAGGTCAACATTTTTTAATTCTATATTGCTGTCAAAAGCCTAGTTTCTAGGATTATTAATTAGTAAGTGCTAGTGAATAACAAGAGGAGGCTAAAAGCTTGCCTTACAAAGGTTAATGTATGTTAATGAAATAGACATTTTGCTTGTTTTAACAACCCTTGGTGCAACATGAAAGTTAAAGGCATTGCTAATGTGATTGCGGCAGGGTAAGCTAGACCCTGGAAAGACTTGCTAGAAGTGTCCCAAGCACTAGAAGCGATCGCTAAACTGCGGATAGAACAGTATGAAAACTTTATGGTAGAAGAAGGAATTAATGCGTTTGTCTTTCCGAGTTTGAATTATCTTGCTCCACCGCAAAAAGAAGAGGAGGCACGTAAGGTATACAAACTATAAGGCATCTTTCCTGCTTGATTTGAGGCAAACATTTTTGGCGCTCCAGGTATTATTGTACCTATGGGATACTCAGACAAAGGTATCCCCATGTCTTTAGAGCTTATAGGTAACTAACTATTTTGGCGAAGCCAAGCTTTTGGGCTATGCTTACAATTATGAAGCGGCAACTATGTTTTACAAACCGCTTTCACTTCCGCCTCCTTTACCAGGAGAACAATTTAGTTTTGTCCCTGTGCTTGAACATCCAGCAACATCACATCAGCTTTAATTTTGTTTGGTTTAGGTGCGTTTGCTTTTAAGCATAAACGCAGAGCTAAATTAAACCCATTGCAAAAATATAAATGCCACTCTTAATTTATCTGTTTTAGTAAGCGTTTGCAACACTGTGTTACTAGATGATAGTAGTGTTTACTTTCTGCGGTTCTGCTTCTAGCTGTTGGGGTAGTGGCTCGGTAAATGTAGGTATTGGTGGACGCTGTGATTTTACTTACTGGATTGATGATGGAATTAGGATGATGGGAAAGTAACTCACAAGGTACGGTCGCTCTTTGTGTCTCTGGGCATAATTTTTCCTACAGTTTTAGCTTTCCCAAAAACTGGAGGGCGATCTCATTAGTTCTAGGGGGTCTACAATAATTTAGTTGAAACCAGAGTTTATCTTGTGAAAACCCATCAACTTGACCTGTTTGCTGGCATTGCAATTCCTAAAAGTAGCGGCAAACCGAAAAGCTTAAGCATGGATGCGGACGCATTAGTGCAGTGGAAAACAAGAATTGCGGCACACCAATAACGCTCAAAGGGAAACCATCTTGAGCAAAGGACTTTGTTTGATGTGGCTGAGGCGCACGTTGACCTTATTGCTCATCAGGATACTCTGGGTATGATAAGTATTGTGAAAGGTAAGTAGGTAAAAACCATTCTCTACAAAGCTCTTCATAATTGCTAGTAAGTGTATGCAACCTGTACCAAATTAACTCTGAGTATTTAATAATTGTAAATTTGTTAGTTATAGGGTTTCTCAATTCATTTTCTATTTTTATAAGCTCTTTGTAACAGTCTAAAATTGGTTCCCACATCGTTGTTCCAGTCCATATATCTAACTTTTTTAAAACGTTAATGAAATGTAGCAACAAGTCAACTACTGATTGCAAGCTAGAATCGTGTAGCATGGTTTCTCTATGAGTTTGCCAAAAAAACATTTTTCGTACACTTGTATCTTCAACTCTCTCAATTAGTTCTCTTAAATATTCCTGTAGTTCGTTATGCTGATAATTAAACTTTACAAAAGCTGAGTAAAGCTTCGCACGTTTTGCATAAAAGCATAGCGGAATAAGCTTTAGCGGGTCATTCAAAATCTCATTTTTTGTAGGAATAAGAATTGTTTTAGAATCCTTGTTCATCCAATTTGGATTTTCTGGAGATATAACTTTATCAATCAAATCATTTAAACAGACGAAAAATACTTTTTGCAAATCAAGAGAGACTAAGAAAAGTAAGACAGGTAGCCCACTACTCATAGATTGAATAGTGAGAAGTTCGTTCGTTTCAATATTAAATTTAATTACTTCGATTTCTATAAAATCTTTTTTCTCTTGGGTTTGTTTTCCTTTTTCAACATTACCTCTTGAGAAAACTCTAATTTTTTCAATTTTAGTAATTTGAATAGATTTAACTTGAACAAAAAATAGCTCTCCCAGTGTCTCTGCAACAGTGGGATCATCTTTTGTATATTCAAAAATTTCTACAATTATATCTATACCATAGTCGGGCTTATAATCATGGATAGCCCATTCTTCAGGAAGATTTTTTCTCACGACTTGGAGCGATTGCTCCTCCATAACGTGCTGGAAACTTCTTCGTTTCTTTCTGGCTGGCATTCTTGAACAGTTAAAAATAAACACCTGTCACAATTTTAATCAAGGATTTCTATAAAATAGCCAAAAATTAAATAGTCCATTGGAATTGGTCGATAAAGCACAGTAGCTAAAAGAGATTAATCTATAACAACCCTGGTGTAGCAGTGAGAGAAACTCCCCTGTCCAAAGAGTACTAAGCTAGTTGTCTCTCTGCCTATGATTTATTCCTCAAAGGACTAGAAGCAGAACTTGCGAGTGCAGAAATAGATATTCCTCATTGAGATCGCATTGCACGTCCTGATAAAGCCCAACTGGATATGCAGGCAAGGCATGGGGCGATTGTGCGCTCTTTAGTAGAAAATCCCGTTGCCTTACTTACTGAAGCAATCCAAAGAGTGTTGAGTGAAAGTCACGAGCCTAATTTTACTAATGATTCTGCCCTGATTCACGCGGCGGTTTTTGGGTTTGTCAAAGAGCAAACGCAGTGAGGTTGGTCGGAACAAACAAGTGAGGCTGAGTATCAAGAGGCGGTGAAAATAGCGCGTTGCTTTTTCTTGCGTTTGCAGGAGCAGTTGCAGTGGCGACCAAAGCGTTAGGTAAAGATGTTATTCTGGCTTAAACCATTCGTAACAAACCAATTGGATATCTTCTTCCTTAATCACTTTCAGCGAGTTTTTCTCTTTATCCGTCTCAATCTCGTGGTATAAGTCATTATCAACAAAAAACTCATCTAACGCAGATACCAATGTATCTAAGTCTTTATGGTCAGTGTAATTGTCCCAAATTACCTTAATATCCCGCTCATAAATTTTTAGATTCACTGTACTAATCACTTTTAAAATTAGCGTTTTGGCTTCCTCATCAGTGGGTTGATTATCGAACAACGTTGACCCAGTTAGGGCATGATGAGTCTTTTGCAGTAGCTTACTCAAGCTAGGTTTGATTTTGCTGCTGGTCTGTTGTCTTTTCAAAGATTCCAGTAAATTATGTGTTGCTGTTGCTAAGACTCGAAAGATAGCATTATCGAACTGTACGAGCGGTAAGTTTTCTGGTAGCGGAAAGTCAGACTCTTTACATTTAATCCAGTTAAAGATTTTCCGCTTATCTGTGACCATCAAAGAGGGTTCGGTTGAGATATGCCCTTGAACGCTTGGATAAAACTGCCAGAAGTGGCGATCGCCTGCTTTAAAGGCAAGGAATAGTCCTCCTTCAGCAAAAGTGGAGTCAGGAATTTTGAAGATACGGGTGCTGTGAATACCTAGCGGAATTTCCTCGACAGCTTCTTGAGTTTTCTGTTGGATGAATTCTAGTAGGGGCAGTCGCATCTCGTCAAGGGAGACTAAATCGGCGGCTTGTTCCAGTTCCTCCAAGATGGCAGCTTTCTCCGCTTCGGTGTCTGCTCGTTTAAGTCGATACAGTTCCTCAAGACTTCGCTCGGAGATGGTTTCTCCTAACACGGAGGCATCTAACCCAACTTCCCGGTCAATAGTGGCGATGCGCTGTTGTAGGCGTTCTACCAAGTGCAGTAAGTTTTCTAACCCTTCTTCAGGAAAGCAATTGTAAATGTAGAGGGTGTCGTAGTCAGTTCCTAATCTGTCGATCCGTCCTGCCCGTTGAATCATTCTGACTGGATTCCAGTGCAGGTCATAATTTACGAGGACTCCTGCATCCTGTAAGTTTTGTCCTTCGCTGAGAACATCGGTAGAGATCAGGATGTCAATAGGGTTAGTTTTGAGAATAGCTCTTTCTTCTCCACCTTGAGCATTGGCTTTTGGGGCAAATCGCTTGACTTTCTCCTCTCTCTGCTTTCCTGATGAAGCTCCAGTAATGAGTTCAATAGTAGGATTGCCCATTTCTGCTAACCATTGGTTGTCCTGAATAAGTTGGTTGTAGAGATAGTCAGCCGTATCTTTAAAATAACTAAAAACCAATAGTTTTTTCCCTTTGAGACTATTTTTTAGTAAGTCTTTGAAGGCTGCTAGTTTCCGGTCATAATCTCGATTTTCCTCAACCGACTGCTGTATTTGATCCAGAATCGTCAAGATACCATTAAGGGCAGTTAGGTCAGATTCGATGTGCGATCGCAGACTTTCTGTTTGATAATCATTGGGGTCAATTGCTTCTAGTTCATCAATGATGGCACTGATGGATTTTTCAGCATCTTCTTCTTCAATTGCAACTGCTAGTATTAACTTGCGAAAGTTGACAGATGAAAGCAGTTTACCCTGGCTAGTAAGGATCGCATAAAATTTGGTCTGAAAATCTCTCTGATTACGAACGCTATTTCTAAAAGCAAGAAGTGAACTTTCTAACCGCTTTAAATAAAGAGATTTTTGTAAAGCAACTAGAGCATCATTCCGTTTGACTTCATCCTCATCCTGCTTTTGCTTTTTGCGTTTAAATGCCTTGATGTTATAGGGAGCTAAATGAAGCTGGTCAATCTGGTTAGCTATTTCTACATATAGCCCCGCAAAGCTTCCCTCAAAGCTGTAAGTGAACTGCTCTAACTCTCGTTTGGGAAAGTGGATGAGTTGCCCATTGATACGGATTTCTTCTCCGGCTTTCTGTCGTCTAATCACATCCTGGCGGCTGCGACGTACCATTGTTTGAAACAGAAGTTCAGTAATCTCTATCCCACCTTTAGCTAATGCTTTGAAGTAGGTTTTTAGATTAGAAATGCCGTCTTCTCGGTAATAAGTATCGCTTCCTCTAGTTAACAGGGATATTTGATGGTAAAGGTCAAAGATGCTGTTATTGATAGGCGTGGCTGTCAGCAATAAAACTCGTTTATTCCGCTTACCACTGCTTACCAGTTTGAGGAGGTTTCGATAGCGATTGGTGGCACTATTGCGGAAATTATGACCTTCATCAACTACTACAAGGTCGTGTTGGCTGAAGCGACGGATATCAAATTTTTGTCTGCTCACTTCTTCATGGGACAGCACATCTGCTTTAATACCAAATTCATCCAGTTTCTTAATCCAAACTAAATCTCTAAGTTGAGCAGGACAGACTACTAAAGCGCGGGGGACGTAACCGGGACGGCGCAACTTAATTAGGTAATAGTCCAACACCCTCAACCCGATGTAAGTCTTACCTAGTCCTACTGCATCAGCAACGATACAGCCCCGGTGTTTTTCAATGAGTTTAACGGATCTCTCGAAGCCTTCTTGTTGGAAACTGGCAAGTTCTAATGCGGTGCGATCGCTTTCACCAAGGATTGCCTCATTTTTAAACAGTTCGTAGAGTGCTTTGAGGAATACTTGATAGGGAGTATAAGGCTTGCTGCCAAACTTTGAGGCGTTGAGGGCATCAATCAACTTGGCTTTGTAGTCAAGGTCAACGCTGGGGTCATTCCAAAACTTTTCAAACCAGTTAACTCTAAGGTCAGATGCAATCGCACCAATCTTGTTGATGATGTTTAGCTCGGTGTTACCTTGTAGTCCGGCGGGGGTGAAGTTTGATGACCCAACGATACTGTATTTGTCAAAAATGTAGGCTTTTGCATGGAGGAATTGAGATTTTTCCCCTAACGCCCCAAACAGCCTGACCTGAACATGGTCTTGTTGCAGATAGGCGATCACACGGTCTATTTGGTGTTTATACTGGATCTTAAAGCTTTCGCCTTCTAGCTGCTCTTGAACACTCTTGCGGAAGTAACGGATGAGGTCAATGCGATCGCTCTCTGCGGGTCTAATAGTAGGGTCGCGCCCAATGAGGAGACGAAAGCTGGAGAGATAATTCATAGATTCTTCAAGGCGCAGCCATGCTTCAATTCTGAAGAATCCAGTGGCGATGTCCAGGATGTGTTGGTTCTCCTCCTCAATTAATTGTTTGAGGATGGATTCTAAAGTGTATTGGGAATTGTCAACGTAGTCATGGATAGGCATTCGGTTTAATCTATAGAATATGGATAATCAAATAACTTTAGTAAGCATTTAAATAAGTATGTATGACTAATTTGAAATGCCTCCTGCATTACTTTTTCTGATGGAAATTGCGATTTATTAGAAGTCTTAACTTGGGGATGTACAATAGCATTTCTAATTTCAGTAATTGCAGCTATACTGTCTTTCCAATTAAGTTCTTTAGCTTTCGCGTGTATTTCTGTATATCGGTCTAACGGCTCTACAGGAACATTAAGAAATTTAAGTAAAAGTCTAATTTGTCCAGAAGCCTTCAGCCCGTTAAATTCATCAGAGGTGAGACATTCATTAACTTTCAGGAATGTCCAAGCTATTTTTTCTAAAGCTGCTTGTAACAAAATAATAGAGCTATTATGTCCATGAGAATGTTTTAAGCTTTCGATATACCACTGAATAGCATTTTGAATAACCTCTTTCCACTTTGGTTCTTGCCACTTTTTCATAAAACCAATGAACGGTGCAACGATTTCTGTGCTTGAATCAACATCAGCCCAGTGGTAACCGTGTTGCCATGAATCGCCTTGAATAATAGGATTACGCCATTCTTCTAATAACTGATTGCCTTCACTGTCAAAACCAGATACTAATAGTGGCGCTATCCAAATGCCTCTTACAAACGATAAATAGTAAATAAAGGCTTCAATTATTTGATAAGCTTGTTCTAAAGTAAATTTAGCATTGTCTAAACGCTTTACCTTGCAAATATGGGTAACACCGTAACCACCATCAAATTTCAGTAATTCTTCTAAGTCATGACAATTATCTAAAGTTGATAAAACAATGTGCCAAGGATCGTGGTCAAATATAAACTGACCATCGAATGATAACCAGCTTTCTCGTTGTATTTCTATTTCATTTCCTTGCTCGTCTTCATCATAGCCAAAGTCATTAGAATTATTGAACCACCAAAAATTAGTAATATGAAAAACTACTGAAGATAAGTTGTCCGTTGTTCCTTGAATAAATTGCTCAGTCAAATGCCCCAAAAGTTGATTCTTTTTATTGCCCCAATATTGACCATAAGATATATGTACTTTCAAGCGGCGTTGCGGGACTAGCTCAGTTAACTTTAACTGGAGATTGTCTTGATTATCAAAGTCAGTTCTGTCCTCACCATAGTAGAGAAACTTAAAATTAATGTTAGGGAATGGATGCCAATCTATTTTGACAAAAACTTTACCTTCAATAACTTGTTCATTATTAATTAGTTCAGCAAAACCTTGATAAAGAAAAACGTGCTGACTAGGAATTTTTTGAGCAATTATTTTTGGGATGGGTTGCCATTCTATCATAAAAATAATTAGTTTAATTTATTAAATAAAATTAAGTCCATTGTTGTTAACGACAGTCTTTCCACGTTACATTTAACTTATCGCGCATTTGTCTCCAAACAAAATAAGGAATGAGGGGAGCGCTGGCACGAGCTAATTGATATTCGTGCATTATCTTTATAGCATCAGAATCGTTAATGTTTTGATTGTTTAATAAAGCATCAATATTATATTCAATCTCTTTTGCTTTTTGACTAAATTCGTAATAGTTTATAGCCATACGAAATAATCCAAGAGTAAAAATTAACATTAAAGCAGAAGTCACTGTTCGTCCCAGACTTGTTAAAACATTATTGTCACTTATAGTTTGAATAGAAATTAGTAGAGTTATTAGGGAAGTTACCAAAATTGAGATAGAAATGAATAAACAATACTGGGTCATTCTTTCTGCTAAATGTTTGCTCCACCACGCAGACTCTTGAATGTTTTCAAGGGCTTTTATAGCACCTAAACCTGCTTTGCTAGCGAAGTAATCTTCTCCTTTTGTTTCAGCAGGAGCTAAATTTTCAAACTGCTTTGGAGCTTTGGCAAAAAAATCTGAAAGTTCGGCACTAGATATCTGCCAGCCAAATGAATCTCTAGCATCCAGTTTTCTGAGTAAAACTTCAGCATTACCCTTGATAGCGTCAGAACGCCAAAGACAAATTTCAGATGCAATTTCTAAAAACGTTACCGTAATAGGAGTATAAGCAGGCAAAATAATGAATATGGTAGAGATTAAGCCAATACTAAAAGTTAATACTTTGCAAGTAGCACTAAAACCCCACCACTTTTTTGCAATTTTAAAATAAGCTTGGGAGAGGGTTCGTAAATCGTAAGTTAAAGCAGGTTGATTAGCCATAATTAGGGAAATTTGAACCGAAAACGCGCTGCCAACAATCAATTGCCTGTTTGTAATTAGATTGAGACTCATATATTAAAGCCTCACGAGCATTTAGTGAAGCATTAGTCATTGCATTAATAACCTTTTGTTTAACCAAATTATCTATATTCGCATCCAAGTTTGCACCCAAGTTTTTGGGGTCTGAACATGGAATACTAAGATAGTGAGGGCAGTAATCGAAAAATAGCTTTACTGCATTGGGAAAGTCAGTAATTTTCTGCGGACAGTTTTCAAAAACTTTGATTGCCAGAGTCTCGAAATAATAAGATGATAAGCATGGTTTATAAGTTCGGTAATTCCAATATTTAAGCAATCTTATAGTTGGAAGAAACTTTCCATTGTGCTTCAAATTTACTTGAGTAATATTGTAAGCATCTATTCTTGGATCTGTTGCTATCCAGTTACCATAACCATCAGGAATCAAAAAGAAGCCTTTTCTGCCATAAGCTCCGTTAATCTTTATTGCTGGAACAATATCATAAACCCACTCATAAGACTTTAGGTTTAGTGTCACCGCTTGCATAGTCTTTCTTATTTCTGCTTTTGCATAACTGTTAACGTCTGATAAATGAAGCTTGATTGTGTTCAAAACCTTAGTTGAATTTATGTAACCGTTATTGTCAGCAAACTGCTCTATTGTAAATGACGGAACTGACGACATGAAATAAATTGTAGGAGCAACAAATTTTAATTTATACTTATACTGCTCGTAGTAATTATTTTCGGCTGCTGTGTTAGCACCGTCCAAAATAACTAGAAAATCTATATCATCTAATGGTCGAATTTTAGTTCTCCTAGCAAAGGAGCCAAAAGTAATAAAGGAATCGCCAGTTAGAAGTTTAGGGAAATTTGAATAATTCCTGGATATATCTTTGATTTGATCGAACAGGTAGTCTCTACTTGCCCTTGCTTTGATTGTAACTTGGGGGTCAATATCAACTACAGACCTACGAAATTGGTCAAAAGCATTCCAAACTGTCCAAGCCATAAATTTATAATACTCTTTATACTAATTTTCTTAATTAATTTTTCATTTAACTATTTTAACTTGCTCCTCTCTACTAATCTTCAGTGTAAGGTTGTTTCAAACTGACTTCCTCTGATTAAGTTTGTTTTTTTAATCTGTTTTGTTTATAATCTAATTGATTTAAAATTATCTAAAATCAAAATTATTTGTTGCTTTATTTAATAAAATTATAATTGAGTTTATTATAAGTTTATAATTCGATCTCCTTCAATAATCTTCATTTCTTCAGTAGTCAATTCATACAAATGAGCTATCCTATCATCAATCTCTACTTCCCACTCTTTTACATTTTGACCTTTAGCATCAAGACACTGCTGAACTAGAGCTTCTATAGCTATACGATCTGGTTCAGATGCAGTAGGTATGGGAATTTGTTTCATATAGTCACTAAAAGCTCTTAAATAACCACCACGAACTTTATTAGATACTTGTGAGTAAAACCATTCAATTGTTTGAGAATTAAGCAATCCACAAAGCCATTTTTCTTTTGTTGGTATAAAATATGTTGTGTTCACCGAGCAGTACCCAATATTTTCGAATACGAAACTTTGATGTTCATAAATATCAGGATATAGAATTTTAGGATTATCAAAATTATCCCAATACTGACATGATCGTAGTTCCCAAAAATAATTACCTTGATCGTATCTTCCAATCAATCTATCTTTATAAGCTTGAAACCTTACATAAATAGCAGGATAAGTTTTTGCAAAAATCTTTTCTGCTTCTTTTTCTGGTTTATTACTCCAAGGGTGTTTCTTATTTTCAGAAGATTCAATCCTTACTAAATATTGTTCCGCAAAATCTATACACCACCGCTTAACATCCCTTCCCCTTAAAAACGGTTTCAACACCTCAGCCGATGACTCATGTTCGGCAACCAAACTATCGCGTGTTTCTCTATTTACTACAAACGCCTCATTAAGACCTGTCAAAATACCGCGATAAAACCGCCCATTAACGTACTTACCCAAGGGAGTACCAGCAGCGCGTAATTTATCTAACAACCGCAGCACAGTGGGAGATTCTAATCGCCACCCATCAGCCGTTAACTCTTTTTGAAGTACCAGAAAGCTGCTTTTTTTAAATATCGAAGCAAACTCATCAACTGATTTCCCCATTTCCCAATTTAATACATGGGCGGAATGGTTCTCTGGTTTCGCCTTGCTAACAACGATTATGCTCGGATAAGCGATCGCCTCAAACACAGAAGCATCTCCAAAATCAATCAAAACATCGACTGTGGCTTTTTCTCCCAAGAATTTTCGTAATTTCTCACCGTACCCCGCACGGAAGTATTTGTTAGATGAGATGTAAGTTAGGTGTCCCCCTAGTTTGAGTAAGCTAAATCCTCGCTCATAGAAATAAACATAGAGGTCAGCAACGCCTGTATAACACTCATATTCTTGCTGTAATGCTGGCTTTAGTTCCTTAATTTGCTCTTGTCTGACGTAAGGAGGATTACCAATAACCACATCAAAACCGCCCTTCTGATCAAACACATCCCTGAAGTGAAGATGATATTGGAAGAAATTAAGTGATCGCTCGCCACTTTCTACTTCAAGAGCAAACTTGTCTAACTCCGCTAACCTTGCTTCTATTTCTTGCCACTTTTTCTTTTGAGCTTCTTGAGACTTAGCAGCAAGTCCTTTGTACTCCCTAGCGCTAGGTGTTCCTGTGACCCTTCTTTCTTCAAGTAAAGCATTTCTGCGCCCTCCAACAGCAACCCGAAACACATTCACCTCAGCCTCTAAGATTTGCTCCCTAAGCTGATGCCGTTCCTCAGTCTGTGCATTAAAGTAACGGTGTTGTAAGTCTAGTAATGGCTGTATTACTTGCTGGATGGGAGTCACCGCCAACATCCCCTGCTGAGTCCTAGTCGGGTCAGGAATCAATTGTTCACCGTGAATAGTAGAGATGAGGGAGTTCCCACACATCAATTTGTAATCAAGGTTAGGTAAAGGTTCTACATCATCAATTGAGGGAATGTCCACCACTAAAGACAGCCACATTCTCAGCTTGGCAATCTCAATCGCCTCTGGCTTGATATCGACCCCATAGAGGTTATTGGCGATAATGTCTCGCTTTAGTTCGCTCATGGCAAGACTACCGCGCTTGATAGTTTTCCCTTCTCGCCGTCCAATGGCCTGCCGCACTGACAAGATTGCCTGCATCATACCTAGAGGAAACGCACCACTCCCCACCGCCGGGTCAAGCACCTTAATATTCTTAACTACCTTCTTGAGCGATCGCGCTTGTTGAGGACTCATCAATTGATTAAAGTCTGTGTCTGGCAAATCAGGGTCATAGTCAAGCAGCCTTCTGACCGTTTCTAACTGCATCCCTATCTCGTCGGCGAGGTAGCGAGATAACACCTCACCACACATGAACTGGACGATACCTCTAGGAGTGTAGAACGTCCCTGACTGTCCTCGTTCCTCAGCCGCCAGCATATTCTCAAACACTTTGCCCAACATTTCCGGGTCAACAGCAACGTCCTCATCTCCCGCTACGTTCTCAGCGATGGTGAAGTTGTAGGAGTTGAAGAACCCAAGAATGCTATCTGTATCGCCAGGGTCAAACAGAGAGTTGGGTAAGGTAATTGTTTCTAGGGTCAGCTGCCCCACAGAGTCCTTAATCCCCTGTCCATAGTCGCGGTCAAACAAACCACCATTAAGGTAAGGAATTTTACCCCATTTTGACTCAAGGTTAGGGCGATAGCAGTTAAGTGTATCGAAAAATAGCGGTTCTAGGATTGTGGCATAGTAGTCTGGCTCATCGGGGTCGAGTCTGAGGCTCTGATATTGAGTGGTCAGAAAGCGGCGATCGCCAGCTAAAAACTCTTTCTTCTGGAGGAAATAAAGGAACATGATCCGCCCTAAGAGGCGCTGCGAGAACTGGTGCAAACGGTCAGAGTCATTAAAATATGTCTCTTGAGGATTGTTTTGCTTAACAACTTGCTGAACCTTATCAAATAGTTGCTTGTAACCCTTGTAGAAAGACTTGGTTAGCTTCTCAACATCAAACGCTTCACACTGCAAAGAGTAGAGTTCTTGGGGAGATTGTTTCTTAACGGCAATTGCTTCTAAGCGGTCGAGGTCATAAGCAGTGGGATTAGTCCTATCAATTAGTAGTTTCCTGATGCTAGCTTTGAGACTCATTTGGTCATCAAAGCTCTTGCGCGGGTTGACCAACATCAACTGATCGTAGTTCTTCGTCGCCAACAGCAAAAACTCACTTTGCCGCCGTCCTATGTGGGAGGCAATCGCCTTCATGCGTGTACTAGCGACACTAGGAGATGACCACTGATCCGGCTGCAACTGAAACAGCAACACTTGAAGTCCGCCGTTTCCCTGGTCAGCAATTAGGTAAGCATCATAGATCGCATCAGCACTGCTAGAGGGTAGCTGTAAGGCTTCGATGTCAAGAGGTTGGGCTTCGGCGTTATAACCTAACCTTTTAAATAGAGAAGCGATCTTCTCAGGACTGTCGATATTTCGCAAATCGTCTAGTTGCAGTAACCGTTCCGACATGGCTTATCCTTTACTCATGTGATCGCTATCTTTTCAACTCATGTACTTGTTTCCATTCCTCCGGCATTAGCTTGTAGTTAGTAGTGTTAGGAACGCGAATAACCAACAAGTCTTTCAGCACGGGAGCTTGCTTTAAGTATCCCCGCAAAATTGTGTTTTCAACTATCTTCTCAGAACTTGTGAGAGTTTTGAGAAGATGAAACCGCGAAGAATAATACCAGCTTTTTATTGGTCTACTTGCAAAGTAATTCTTTACTTGTATAGAATAAATTGATTATTTACTAAGAAAAATACTTTGCCAGCAATTCCCGACCGCGATCGCCCATCTGTAATAAGATCGCCTCGATCTTCTGCATAGCTAATGGAGATGGAGTCACCATCGTATTTTCCCATCGGTTGGTACTTGAGCAAGTAACCCCCAGTGATAGCGCTAATTGCTCTTGAGTCAAACCAAGATGGAATCGCATCTCGCGGATTAACTTACCTGCTTGGGGTTGTTTAATTGTTAGCGGTTTAGCAATAATCATTTAACCTATTGTCAGAAATATGGCGTTCTATCTGCTGCATCATATTCATTGAATTAAGAATGTGTAATGGGTGGGTATACGGAATAATTTACTAATTTATTCTTGTGACAAATTAAATTCAGTGTAATCACTTAAGCATTACAAGAGCGATTCTTTGGTGAATGCTAATTGCACTAACGCGCAAATAACTGGAGATGGCAAAACTTGTACGCAATAACGTACAATAGAAAAAATAGTAAATAAAACCAATGGACGTACTTTCAGCTACAAAAGCAAGAGCTAACCTGTTTCGTCTGATTGATGAGACTGCTGAGGCTCATAAGCAAGTTTTAATTACTGGGCAGCGAAACAATGCTGTATTAGTCTCTCAGGAAGATTGGAACGCTATTCAGGAAACACTGTATTTAGCCTCGATACCAGGTATGGCAGAGTCAATTATTGAAAGTGGTCAAACGACCGTAGAAGAATGTATTAATTTAGAGGAATTGAAACTTGGCTTGGCAAGTAGTATTGACGAAACAAGCAGCTAAAGACGCGCAAAATTTAGTTAACGCTAAACTTTGGAGTAATGCAGAAAGATTGTTAGAAGTATTAGCACTAAACCCTTTTCAAAACCCGCCACCTTATGAAAAATTAGTAGGAAACCTAGCAGGGTTCTATTCGCGCCGAATTAATATTCAGCATCGCCTAGTTTATCAGGTTTTGAGAGACATTAATACAGTTAAAGTAGTAAGGATGTGGAGCCATTATGAATTCTAGCTCAGTTAAGGACTCAAAAATTCTGTCAGTTTTTCAAGTGGCGTGAGTTAAGAATTAACTATCGCTCGTTAAATTCGTTTAGCAACTCGGTCAAGCTCCACCCACACCCATACACTGATTCATCTCTTGGGATTCCAAGAAAAACCTCTTTGTTTACTACTGGCTCTGGCTGCTGAAGCGTCTCCATTGCGGCTTGTTGAAACGCTTCAACGGCTTCTTCGATGGCGGAATCATTTAACGATGGCGGCGGAGCTTGGGGTTTGCTTAACTTTTATGATGTTCTTGGAATTCATAGAGAAAATGAAAAGTATTGCAAGAATTACGATTAAAGCGTTGTCGCACAATTAATTCAATTCTAAACTAACTCAAATGTGATTGCCTGCAAAAGATTAGAATAGTAGTACAAAAATAGTACATTTCAAGAATGCACATCCTCTGGTTCCGTCGAGACTTACGCCTGAGTGACAACGAGATAGTCACTTTATCTACAGCCGATAACGCTGAAGTCTTGCCCTGCTTCATCATTGATCCTTGGTTCTACAGGCAAGCAGAAGTAGGCAAAGCCAGAGTTAAGTTTTTGTTTGAATCTTTAGAAGACCTGGATAACAACCTCAGAGGGCTGGGAAGTCAACTCTACTTGTTTGAAGGTAATAGCACTGACGTAATTCAAGAGCTTACCCGCCAGTTACTAAGGCTAGGCGATCGCCCTAAACTGTTTTTCAACTATGACGTACAGGTGCAGTATGGGATTGAGCGAGATCGCCAAATCATAGATTTTTACCGCGAACACAGCCTTGAATACCACCAAGGGCTAAACAACTTTCTACAAACCGATAGTGATCGCCGCGACGAGTGGTTTAACGAATATTACACCTACCTGCGGCAACCTCTACATCCAACGCCAGAAAGCATTAACACGCCCCAGTTTCAGCAAGACATTCCTCAGCTTACCTTCAGTCAGTTGAAGCAAAAGTATAGCCAATTCTGGGAAATAGAGGATACCTATTTTAGTGGCGGCGAGACACAGGCGATCGCTACATTAGACTCATTTCTAAATTCTCGCTTCCAGGGGTATCATTGGAAAATCTCGCGCCCTTGGTTGACTCAGCAGGGTGCTACATCCCACTTATCACCTCACTTAACTTTCGGTACTATTTCTATTCGCCAGGTTTACCAAAGTACCAAAGCTAAAGCCGCCGAATTAGCCAGCAATCCAAAAGCTCAGTTTTCCCTCAAAGCCTTCCGAGATCGCCTGCGCTGGCACGATAGTTTTACTCAAAGGTTGTACTTCTATCCAGAGTTAGTAGATACCAACCGTTACCGGGAGTTTGACGAGTATTACTCACCTGCCGAGTTAGATGAGGAGAAGCAGGAGTTATTTGCCGCCTGGAAAGAAGGGCAAACAGGTTTTCCCTTGGTAGATGCTTCGATGCGGCAACTCAAAACGATGGGGTGGATGAACTTTAGAATGAGGGCAATGTGCGCCACTTTCCTGTGCATCAACTGCGGCATTTCTTGGCATCACGGCGCAGAGCATTACATGAACTATTTAGTAGATGGGGATCTAGCGATTGACAATTGGCAATGGCAGATGCAGGCAGGGGTAACTAATCCGTTGTCCGATACCTTCCGCATCTACAATCCTAATAAGAATCTAGAGGAGAAGGACGGCGACTTAAGGTTTATTTACCATTGGATTGAGGAACTGCGCGGCTATAGTTTGATAGAAATCCTCGATGGAGCATATCTGAACGAAAGTCCATACCCTGCGCCAATACTAGACTGGGCGCAGACTCGAAAGACTAACGGCAAAATTGTCTCAGACTTGCGGAAGCGGGTGAAAGTGCGATTATTAGCCGAGCAGGGGACGGAGCTAGAACAGGCGGCGATAGCGCCAGCGCGCTCGCAGAGCTTCGCCAAAAAGACCGTAGAGAAGTATTGGGAGAATAAGGAGAAGCAATATCAAGAATATCAAACAAAAATAACATGAATTTTATTAAAGGATTGTTAGGAGTTGGGCTACTGGCAAGCGCTATTTATATGGGCTTTGCTAATTTCCCCTTGTGGAGCGTTCCAATATTATCTTTATTTTTCACCGCCGCCTATATTCAGGGCAAGTGGTACTTGTGGAACAGGTTATTTGGGCAACAAAATCGCAAATTATATCAGTCTCTACTCATGACTTATCTGATTCAAACAGTTTTAGTGTTCGTCTTTTACTTGCTCGGTAGTGGAGTGGCAAGATTATTTACTCAGTGATACTACTTCTCCTTGTATACTTGCTTAGTCAGTTTAAATTACCTGTAATGTGGCTAGCAAGAAAATAGAAGTTAAAGATTACTT
>QQTW01000981.1_pt1 | contig 19330 bp, 16 predicted proteins | sample 1904831 | NCBI WGS metagenome assembly QQTW01 (sample SAMN09435610, study PRJNA476489) | Subsurface metagenome, whole genome shotgun sequencing project. | reverse complement strand
AAATAGTGCGCGATTTTGTTAGTGTTTTGAATATATTGCAGCAAAATCAAGGTTTAACTTTAGATAAATTACTGCATAGTTCTAGTTTTTCACTTATTACTAGTAGTAAGAATCTAAGGGTAGATAAAAGTAGTGAGTTTGCAGAATTTAATTTATGAGCAATTCCACATTTTCTAGACTTGCGCCATTTATTCAAGAATATATATACACTCACAATTGGACAGAGTTGCGTCCAGTTCAAATAGAAGCTTGTAAAGCAATTTTTGATACCGATGCTCATCTAATACTGGAGGCGGGTACGGCTTCAGGAAAAACCGAAGCAGCTTTTTTACCTGTATTAACTTTAATGCAACAAAAGCCAACAAGTACGATTGGGGTATTGTATATTAGTCCAATTAAGGCATTGATAAACGATCAATTTGCGCGGTTGAATGAATTATTAAAAGAAGCAGATATTCCCGTTTGTCATTGGCATGGAGATGTTGCACCTAGCCGCAAGCAAATGTTATTAAAAGACCCTAGAGGAGTATTGCAAATAACTCCAGAGTCTTTAGAAAGCTTGCTAATAAATAAGTCCAGTCAACTAAATCGTTTGTTTGGCGAATTGAAATTTATTATTATTGATGAAGTTCATGCCTTTATGGGTTCAGAACGCGGTTGTCAAATTATTTGTCAACTAGCACGATTATCTAAATTTATTTCCAATCCACCGCGCCGAATTGGCTTATCGGCAACTTTGGGCGATTATACTTCCGCCGCCGAATGGTTGCAAGCTGGAACAAATAAAGAAGTTATTATCTCTGATATTCAAGGTGGACAACGAAAACTACATTTAGCTGTAGAGCATTTTTATACGCCAGATAAAGAGGAAGAATCGGCTTCAAACCCTTATTATCAATACATTTTTGAACGCACCAAAGCTCGTAATTGCTTAATATTTGCCAATAACCGCGCTGAGACGGAATCAGTGGTTTCTAACTTGCGTCAAATAGCAGCTAATGTTGGGTTTCCAGATATTTATCACGTCCATCATGGTAGTATCTCCGCCAAGTTGCGCCAAGATGCGGAATCGGCAATGCGCGATCGCACGTCTTCGGCAGTGACGGCAGCAACGGTTACACTAGAATTGGGGATAGATATCGGTCAATTAGAGCGCGTCATGCAACTAGACGCTCCTATATCCGTATCGAGTTTTTTGCAGAGGCTAGGACGTTCGGGAAGGCGGGGAGAACCATCAGAAATGGGATTTGTCTGTACGGAAAAAGAGCCTTCGGGAGAAGAAGCGCTACCTTATCAAATTCCTTGGCAATTGTTGCAGGCGATCGCAATTATTCAACTCTACCTTGAAGAACGCTGGATTGAGCCTATCCACCCGTTACAGTACCCGATGAGCTTGCTGTATCACCAAACTATGAGTATTTTAGCGGCAATGGGCGAACTTTCCCCGGCGGCGTTAGCAGCGCAAGTTTTAAATTTGCCAAGTTTTACAGCTATTTCTAAAGATGATTTTCGTCTGTTACTAAACCATTTATTAGAAATTGACCATCTTCAGAAAACAGAGAAAGACAATTTAATTATTGGGGTAAAAGGAGAAAAAATTGTCAATTCTTTTCAGTTTTACGCAGTTTTTGCTGACAACAAAGAGTACAAGGTTAGAGATGAATCAATGGAAATTGGCAGTATCATTATGCCACCTCCAGGAAATAGATTTACTTTAGCGGGTAGAACTTGGGAAATATTTGATATTGAGCCAAAAGCAAATACTATTTGGGTCAAACCCGTAGAAGGAATAGCAAATATTGCTTGGCGTGGTGGTAGTAGTAATATTCATACCAAAGTCTTGCAGAAAATGCAGCAAGTTTTGGCAGAAAATACCGAATATAGTTACTTACAACCCGGCGCTAAGGAGAGATTAAAAACCGCACGTCGATTGGCGACAACTACGGGATTAAATCAGTTTAATATTTTGACAATTAAAAGCAATACTTGTTGTATTTTTCCTTGGATGGGAACGGTAGCTTATCGCACTTTAGAAAGATTGCTTAATTTGTATGGCAGAGAAGTTTTAGAAATTAAAAGTATTACGGGTGTAAGCCCGTACTTTATGCTACTAAAGATAAGTAAAGATAGAATAAATGACACTTTTAACCAAATTTATGCTTTAGGCACTCAGCAAATATTACCCCAGCAGTTAGTCAGTAGTAAAGAAGTATTAAAGCTGCAAAAATACGACCGATTTATTCCTACTCCTCTACTACAAAAAGCCTTTGCTCTAGACTATTTGGATACTACAGAATTAGAAAAAAATGTGAGGAATTGGCAAACAAAAACATAGATAAATTACTTAATAATTATAGCGATCGCATTTGATTTATAAAGATTAACCATCGGGGTGCAATACATTGCGCCTTTACTACTTCATTAAAAAAATCAAAATTTACTTTAGCTAGTAATATTTGTTCTCAGTATTTTTACTGATGGCGATTTTAGGCGTGAAAAATAAGATAAAGCGCAGGACAAAAGTATTGAAGTATAAAATAGACAAGTAAGATAGATTATTTTCCGAAAGCGATCGCTTACTCACTGTAGATACTTGCAAAGATTTCTCGTAGCACAAATTAAATTCCCACTTGTTTATTACAGGAAAACAAAATCATGGCAGTTTCGCTAACTAAAGGACAACGAGTATCCTTAGAAAAAGTTGCTCCAGGTTTAACAGAAATCTTTATTGGACTAGGATGGGATATTAAGGCCACCGATACAGGCTACGACTTCGATTTAGATTCTTCGGTGTTTTTGTTAGGTAGCAACGAAAAATTAATTTCTGACAACCATTTTATTTTTTACAATAACCTAACTAGCCCCGATGCCGATAAATCAGTCCAGCACATGGGGGACAACCTTACCGGAGTCGGGGAAGGGGATGATGAAGTTATCAAAGTTAGCCTCAAAAAAGTACCCAACGATGTCCAAAAAGTTGTTGTGACTGTAACTATCCACGAAGCCCAACAACGCAATCAAAATTTTGGTCAAATTAGAAATGCTTTCGTGCGGATTGTCAACGCTCAGACAAAACAAGAAGCAATCCGTTATGACTTAGTAGAAGACTACTCGGTGGAAACTGCGCTAATTATGGCAGAACTTTACCGTAAAGATGGCGAGTGGCGACTAAATGCTGTAGGAGCGGGCTATCAGGGGGGTTTGCAAGCCATACTCAATCGCTATAGCTAATATCTGCTCAAATTAGATTTCGCATTGCTAGATAGTCATATCAACCACGAAAGGATAATTTACATGGCAATCAACCTGCAAAAAGGTCAACGCATTTCCCTCTCGAAAGAAGCGCCAGGGCTAACAAAGCTAATGTGCGGATTGGGCTGGGATGTAGCCAAACGTTCAGGTGGCGGCTTATTTGGAGCTTTTAGCAACACTCAAGATTGTGACTTGGATGCTTCGGTTATTTGCTTGAATGGAGAGAGCAAAATTAACGACAAAGCTAATGTAGTTTACTTTGGCAACTTATCCCACAAATCGGGCGCAATTACCCATTTAGGCGATAATCTTACAGGCGCGGGAGATGGCGATGACGAGCAGATTATTGTAGATTTGTCTCGGATACCCCAAGATATTCAAAAGCTGGTTTTCACGGTTAATATTTACCAGAGTAAGAATCGCAATCAAGACTTTTCTCTCATCAAAAATGCTTTTGTCCGCTTAGTCAATACCGCTAATAATCAAGAATTGGCTAGGTATAATTTGTCTGGTACAGAATACAAAGGTATGACGGGAATGATTATGGCAGAGATTTATAATCATAATAATGAGTGGAAAATGGCAGCTATTGGCAATGGAGTTAAAGCTGATGGTTTACACGAACTTGTACAAACTTACGCTTAAATATTAGGTGAAAGGGAGAAATAATATCGATTTTCTACCTGCAAGTTCAATAGCTCAGATGTAACTTTGATTTGCTACAAATTGTTTTGAAGAAAATAGGAAAAAATTATGTCAATTAATCTCGGCAAAGGCGAAAGAATCAATTTATCTAAAGAAGCACCCAATCTAAAAAACGCTGGAATTGGCTTAGGATGGGATATCAACGCGACAGATACAGGTTCAGCTTTTGACTTAGATGCTTCGGTTTTTATGTTAGGAACTAACGGCAAAATTCCTAGTGATAAATACTTTGTATTTTACAACAATAAAACTTCGCCCGATGGCTCGGTAAAACATGAAGGAGATAGCTTGACGGGGGAGGGTGCTGGCGATGATGAAACTGTTCAAATTGATTTGAGTAAGGTTGATGCTTCAGTTCAAGAAATAGTGTTTGTTGTAACTATTCACGAGGGAGAACAAAGAAAACAAAACTTTGGACAAGTTAGAAATTCCTACATCAGAATTTATGACAATACTACAGAAAAGCAAATTGCTAAGTATGAGTTAGATGAGGATGCGTCTGCGGAAACAGCAATTGAATTTGGCAAGTTGTATAAGAAAGATGGCGAATGGCGGTTTCAAGCGGTTGGCGCTGGCTATAAGTCAGGACTGCAAAGCTTTGTAGATAAATACTCTGGTTGAGAAGCTGAGAGTTTGTAATCGGGATGATTGGTAAATTGCTAGACTAAGATCCCCCCTAACCCCCCTTAATAAGGGGGGAAAATAAAATATTTAATTAGAGAAGAAAGAGAGAAGAAATAAATTATTTTAGCTGTTAACTTAAAATCGCAAATCTATAAAATAAGGTTTTAAACTATTAATTGTAGAAATTTAACTTTGAAAGATATTTTGAAAGTCTTTTGATTGATATTTAGTAGTTGCAGTTTTGCTTAAATCAGGATGTTACTAAACACTTAATCTTCTCCTTTTTAAGGGGATTAGCAGAATCTTACCGAATTGCAAGTTATCAACCCTACCTTTTAAAACATTCTCAAAAAAAACTATAGATGTCTCTATACGATCGCCTAGATTTTACTAGACCTACTCGTAAGCAACTTAAAAATGTCCCGATTTGGGAACGCATAGACTTAACTCGACCCCCAAAACTCCGTTGTTGTAGCTGTCGCGTCCGTTTGCAGTCTCAATGGGAATTTTGCCCTAGCTGCGGACACAATCTGGTTGATAATAGCGATATCCAGCGTTGTATTTGGGTAGATATGTCGTGTATGGATGTCGCCGTAGAAAATAGAGAAGCTATGAATATACTGTTTTTAGATGCTTTTTCTAAACTCTACGGGGCATTTAGAAGCGTTAAAGTATTTTTAACTTCAGAAGTACCCGACCCTCAAGAATGGGGAGAAAATTTTACTCATGTTGGTATAATTACTTACGATCAACCCGTTGACTATTTGGGCGTAGCGACCTTTCAGTTGGGGAAAGTTACAAATCTGGCGATTGTCCGCATTGACAAGATTTTTGATACTTCTTTATATGCAGGTTTGAGTCAAAATCAATTATCTAACTTAATTGCTAACACGATCGCTCACGAAATTGGGCATACTTTAGGTCTTGACCATTCGGCTTTACCTACCGATGTCATGCACGACGGACTCGACCATACTATTCATAGCTTACTACCGCCTTCTTTTCATAGTTCACAGATAAATATGATGAATTATGCTATCCGCAAATTAAAGGTAACTCCATAACTTAATTGTGCGATCGCGGCTACCCGTTACAATCTTATTTGCCCGCAAGTCTAAAGCCATACAATTAATCGAGTCTGTATGTCCTGTCAAAACGCCAACTTCCTCTCCTGTACTCATTTGCCAGAGTTTTATAGTTGTGTCCCAACTAGCACTAATTAAGGTTTCTCCAGAAAAAGCTAGAGCCGAAATCGCCCAAGGATGACCGGATAGGGTGGTTTTATGCTGCCAAGACTTAGTATCCCATAGATTAATAGTGCGATCGCCTCCCGCCGTTGCCAAGTAGTTACCCTCAGGGCTAAATGCTAGGGTTTTAACAGTGGCAGTATGTTTAGTTAAGGTGCAAATCAATTCATTAGTTGCCAAGTTCCATATTTTTACAGTTGAATCCGCACTAGCACTAGCTAATAACGTCTGATAACAAGCAAGTACAGTCACAGCTAAAGTATGACCTCTAAAAGTTGCAATTACTTTTCCACGGGAAAAATCCCATAGGTTGATTTTTTTATCTGCACCACCGCTAATTAGTAATTTTCCATCACCGCTAAAAACAAGCGCATTTACTGCTTGTTCATGACTTGTCAAAGTTTGGATAGCTTCCCTCGTTTGAATGTCCCAAAGTTTAATTGTGCGATCGCGACTGCCACTAGCTAAGATATTGTCAAGTTGGGGATGGAAAGCTACAGTTTTAACCTGTTGCGTATGACCGAGTAAAACATCACATTCAGTTAAGGTTTGCACATTCCACAGACGAATTGTTTTATCGTCGCTGGCGCTGGCGAGGATTTGAGTATGATTGAGAGCGATCGCATTAATATTGGCAAATAAGCCATGATGACCGAGGAGTGTAGCGTCGCATTTCCCTATAAGCTGTTTGGTGGGAGTAGACTTCTTGCGTAAATAATTTTTTGCCCCTCTACTCCCCCAATCTTGAAGGGAACCGGATTTAAAGTCTCCCAGGTTTGGGGAGCCAGTGCGTTGGACGGGTTTCCCGGCTTGAAGCACCTGGCATGGATTTAGAGGGCTTTCTTTGATTTGGGCAAAAGGTCTAGTTTTCCCTCGAAGATTCTGGAGTTTTACAAGGGCTTTTTCTGCCGATAAGTTTCTTTGTGGTGCAATTAGACAGTCTAAAAATTCTGCCAATATTTCCCGCTCTTTTTCAGCACTAGGTAGCCAATAATCTCGCCAAACCCAACGCCCACTAGCTGCATCGCACAAGTTAAAGGGATGAATACCCGTTAGGAGATGAATGCACGTTACACCCAAGCTATAAAGATCGGACTCAAAAACGGGTCTGCCTAATAGTTGCTCTGGTGCGGCATAAATAGGACTACCAATAGGGGAATTAAGAATCTCTATTTCTGTTTGGATGGCAATTCCCACACCTACCAATACTAAATTCTCTAAAACCTCTTTAAAGCTAGGAGTTTCTTGAGAGCGAATAATAATATTCTCTGGCTTAATATCGCCGTGAATCACTCCGCGAGCATGGATTTGGCTAATAGTTAGCAGCAAACTTTCCAAAATTTGCCAGACTTCCTGAGTGTCGAACGTACCCTTTTGAGCAAGAATGTGAGCTAAATTATCTCCAGGAATAAACTCCTGAACCAGATACAGGATATTATCTTGCTCAAATTGTTCTAAACCCTTGGGAATTTGGACGCACGAAGACTTTAATAATTGAAAAGCTTGCCCAGAAAGTTCGTAAATAGAACGCATTGGATAAAGGCAAGTTGCATCGCTCCAAAATTGCTTAATGACACAAAGCGATGTTTGTCTATCTATAGCAAGTAACGTGCGTATTTTTTCTCCCTGTCCTAGCACTTGGATAGCTTCATAACGATTAGCCAACTGCAAGCACGAGCCACAATTAATACAAAAAGGCGTTCTATCAAAGTTTTGTGGCTGCTTGCAGTCAGGATTGAAACAGAAACTAAAGCTTTTGGGAATCATTCACTATCTGCCCATTAACGATCGCATTGGGGCTACCAGTGCCATTTCCCGAACCATTGGGGACTTGATTTAACACCATCATACCCATCATCGCATCTAGCAATCCTCCCCCGTTGCTACCACTAACAGCGACATCCGGAACAACTCGTACTTGGCGATCGCCTATTACCTGCATTAGTTGCAATGCGGTATATGCTTGAGAACCCAAAGCATTTACCCCAGCTTTATAAGCATCGGCTTTTGCGTCTCCCGTCAAACGAATTGATTCCGCTTCCCCACTTGCTTGTCCTACCGCCGCCGCCGCGTGGAGTTTGGCTATTTTTACTCCTTCTTCTGCCGTTACTACTGCTTTTTGAATATCTGCTAAGGCGGTTTCGCGCACTAATTCTTGACGTTGAGTTTGAGCAACGCGCTGAGTTACATAGGTTTTTTCTTGTTCTTCGGCGATTTTGCGATCGGTCAAAGTTTGCATCAATTCCGGCGGCGGCAAAATCAAACCAATTAATGTATCTACTGCTTGCACGTCGTAGGTGCGTAATGCTTGCAAAACATAATCCGCCGCTTCTGCTTGTCGTTCGCTCCGAGCAATGAGAAAGTCAAGAATGGTATATTCCTGAGCCGAATTACGAAAATAATTAGCCACAATTGGACGCAACACCTGATCGACTAGGTTTTGCATTGAACCTAGGCGCGAAATTACTTTAGGTGCATCGATTGCTCCCACATGAATAATTTGAAACACTTCTAGATCGAAGGTGAAACCATCCACCGCCAATAATTTCAAGGCATTTAAAGAGGTATCGTAGCCATGTTCGCCATTAAACCGGGAGGTGAAATTTAGGACGATATTTGTAGTCGGTACTAGCTCTACCTTCATAATTTCAGTATTGAGGGGATGCTTGCCTGTATGCAGAGGCTCAACCCACACGCCTTTATCGCCTCGATTGACCAAATTACCGTGAGTAAAGGATTCGCCGCTTACATCTTCGTGAGACTTGCCGACATAGGAAATTACCACTCCCACGTAGCCGATAGGAATCTCAGTCATCGGCACGGATTCCATTCTCACAAACCAGGGATTAAGATTCCACGATCCAGACAAGATTACCTGCTCCTGCAAGCCTCTACGTCCGCCTCGATCTATAAAGGTTTGAGCATTTTGAAAATTGTCATGTCCCGCAATTACCGCTCCAGCAATTTCGCCTTCTTCGATGGGAATGCCGTCTAGGGTTGTCACAATTCCCACGCGATCGCGTTTCACCGTACAAACTTTAAGATCGGCTGGTGTCATACCATGGGCTGCTGCATTCTTGGATGTAATCACTTCAAATAAAGCCGTATTAATGCGGTAAGTTCCGGTAGTTAGAATCATTAGCTGCCGCCCTTTTTCGCCGCCATGAGCGAAGAATTTGCGCGCGCTTTGAAAATTCTCACTTTCTACCACCTTGCCTAAAATGCGTTGCGGGGGAATTGCCGCGCCGTCGTTGGCAACAATTAAGCCAATTTCATCTTGGGGAATGACGACTACGGGAGCTTTTTGGACGCTGTACTGCCAAGGGAAGTAACCAAAATGCCAACCAGGAGGTAAAGTATCCGCTTGCAACCCCGCTTCCCCATTGAGGGCAATTAGTCTTCCCGGTGGGAGACTCTTTGATGAGAATTTTTTAGTAACAATACCAACTTCCCGTTCGCCGATCGCAATTAATCCCCCAATCCAACCCATGTGTGGCGCAAGCAATAAAATAAATACGGTTACTCCGATAAGAGGAATCCAAAAGGGTAGATTAAAAACCTGCATTTGGATCTTTGGCGCAGGTTGTTGGGTAAACACTTGAGTATTGTTGATATTTGTGGGTTCTGACTTGGCAACCGCAGGGGTTGTTCCGATCGCTGCCAGCAGTAATACTGTCAATGGCAAGCACTTACGCAAGAAACTATATTTAGCCACGATCACATCTCCAGTAAATATTCATCATTTGGGTAATAACTTCTCGCATCAATTGATGCTAATTCAACGGCTTTCATCTGCCTTGTTAATGCCTGAATAAAGCCTAAGTAAAAAGTATGTAAATGTCAAGTAAACTGCAATTAAGCGTAAAAGATAGTTTTTTGTTTGGTTTATATCGCTGATTTTGAGGAATATCAAGATAAAGTAATGCCTAACTTATGCCTAAGTTGAGTAAGATGAAAGATGTCTCTCAAAACTCGTTTTCCTATGGCAAAACCATCGCTGAAGGCATCTCAAACCGGGATTAAAATTGTAAAACAAGCTTTAACTCAAGCGGGTTTGACGCAGAAAGAGTTGAGCGTCACGATTGGTTGCAGTCGTCAGCCAATTACTAACTTTCTCAAAGGAGAAGCGATCGCCCAAACTTTATTTATCAGCATTTGCGATCGCTTAAGTTTAGATTGGCAAGCGATCGCCCATCTCGAACCGATAACTGCAACCCCACCGCCAGAAAAAGCAATAGATACTCTAGTACAAAAACTCCGTCAAAGAGGCTACAACAATATTCGCGAACGGTGTAATACCCTGCGGGTACTAGATATGTCTTATCCCATTGGCGTGAACGAGCTTTATACCAACGTCAATATTTTGGAGCAAATTACCGGGCGACGACACAAACCCATTGATGAATTGTTACTTGAATACGACTTTGAACAATTCGAGCGTGGGTTAACAAACGTTGCCAAAGAATGTATACCAGCATTGGAAGCAGTACAGAAGTACAAAAAGTTGATTGTTTTGGGCAAACCTGGAGCGGGAAAAACAACTTTTCTCAAGTATCTAGCCATCCAGTGCAATGAGGGAGTGTTTCAAAAAGATTTCTTGCCAATCTTTGTGACTTTAAAAGACTTTGCAGAAGCGGAAAATAAACCAAGTCTGCTGGAATACATTAGTAGCAAAGATGGAGACATCCTCAATCTTGAATCGTTAACGGCGGATTTTTACCAAGTCTTTCACCAAGGTAGAGCTTTAGTATTGCTTGATGGCTTAGATGAAGTCAGAGGCGAAGACTATCATCGAGTAATTAAGGAATTGCGCGACTTTTCCGAGCGATTTTGGCAAAATCAATTTGTCCTTACCTGCCGAATCGCCGCCTGGGAATATATATTTGAAAAGTTTACCGAGGTAGAAGTTGCCGATTTTAACGACAGTCAAATAGCAATATTTGCCGATAAGTGGTTTAAAGATAAGCCGATTCGAGCCGAAACCTTTGGGAAATATTTAACTCAAAATCCTCGGATTAAAGAACTCGCCAGAAGTCCTTTACTGCTAACGCTGGTATGTTTGGCTTTTGAAGAATCAGGAGACTTACCTAGCAATCGTTCGGAACTATACAAAGAAGGTATTGATACGCTGCTAAAAAAATGGGATGCCAAACGGGGTATTCAACGCGATCGCGTTTATCAAAAACTATCCCATCAGCGCAAGGAAAATCTGCTCAGTTACATTGCCTTAACTACCTTCAAACAGAAAGATTACTTTTTTAAAACCAGTGTTGCCGAGCAATATATTTGCAACTATATTCAAAATTTGTATCAAAACAAAACCGCTCCCGAAGAATTACAACTTGATAGCCAAGCAATTCTTAAGTCTATTGAGGCACAACATGGACTATTAATCGAACGCGCCAAAGGAATTTACTCCTTTTCTCATCTCACGTTTCAAGAATATTTCACAGCTAGGGAAATTGTCTTTAATAGCCATTCAGTAGAAGCCACTCTCAAAGAAATTGTTTTTTTTGTCACTCAAAAGCGGTGGCGAGAAGTATTTTTATTAATGGCAGAAATGCTCTGGGATGCTTCTTTACTACTAATCCCGATGAAGCAAAACATCGATCGCTTGCTGGCCAAATCCGAGCGGTTGCAACAGTTTTTGCAATACGTGAGCGATCGGGCGGTGAATTCAGTGTTTGCACCCTTTAAATCCGCCGCCGTCAGAGCATTTTACTTTGATATAGACTTTGATATCGATGAGAGCCGATCTATTGCCTTAACTCTCGATCGCTCAGTTAATATCTTAGTTTGTGCTAGTTTTCTCACTCGGATGTTAGATGATGTAGATTTTTTTGAGGCGATCGCTATGGCTCAAAACTACGATGCTACTACCCCAGGGGCAAAAATTATCGCCGCACCCTCCGCCGATGCTGTAATGCTGATCGCAATTCAAATTGTCCTCAATTCCCAAACTTTAAAAGCCGATGGACGAGAAACTCTCAAAACACTCTTACATAGACTTAAAGGAAAAACTGTAGATGATGAAATTAAACTTGTTGCCGATAAAGCAAGAGAAGTAGCAAAATCCCGCCATCATATCGGTAAAGAATGGAAATTTACACTCCAAGAAAAAGAGAAGCTGCGGCAATACTACTATGCAACTCAGCTTCTAGTCGATTGTTTATACAGCGATGGTTGTACGATAAATCCCGAACTTAGACAAAAACTCAAGGAAACGCTGTTATTACCCCAAGCACGATAAATGACGCTAGAAACCTTCCCACTGCAACCAAAAACTATCGATTCCCAAGAGAGTTTTCCCGCAACTGTCAAAATTTGGCATGGTAATTCCTGTAGATTTCCGGCTGATGGAACTACTTTTGGCTATATCTACGAAGGGAGTGCGGTGTTATTTCGCCCAGGGAAAGAACCTAACAGAATATATGCTGGAATGTACTTTTGCTTGCCTGGTGAGGGGAAACTTGAAGGTAAATCATCGGGAATTGGGATATCTCACCTCAATTATCAGGGCTTGTTTAGCTTAGGCGCGATCGCGCCTACAGGCGAATTTGCTTATATTAATGGCGGAACTAATAGTTTATTAATTGCGCCCGTTAAAGGCGGCGATCCTTGCCTCAATGCCATGTATTTCCCGCCGGGAGTAGATCAAACATTACACACCCATCCTAGTTATCGCCTTGGCATAGTTGTTGAAGGTGGCGGTAAGTTAGAAAATCAACAAACTGTCCTAGTTCTAAAACCTGGAATGACATTCTTAATTGGCGCAAATAGTTTGCATAAGTTTCGCACTCTAGAAACTAATTTAACCGCCGTCGTGTTTCACCCTGACAGCGATATCAAATTTACACGCGGTGACAATCTCATGCTTAAGCGCACAATCATTAATGGTGTAAGTGCTAGTGAATTGCCAGATATTCAAACTAAATTAGGTCAATAATATGGCGATCGCTAATATAAATTAGTATTACCATTTCTGTAAATCTCTAAAGGTGTCTTGTATAAATTGATAACATCACTTTTGGAGAATTAAGTATGAACGCAACCGCAACCCAAAACCCAACTACCACCCTACCTTTACCCGAAACCCTCATGCAAATGATTACGGGGGCGTGGGTAAGTCAAACTATTTATGTAGCGGCAAAACTTGGGATTGCAGACTTATTAAAAGATGGGGCAAAAAGTAGCGAACAACTAGCAACTTTAACCAATGTTGACGCTAATTCTTTATATCGAGTATTACGAGCATTATCCAGTCTGGGCATATTTAGTGAAAAAGATAATCGCACTTTTGAATTAACACCAATAGCGCAATATTTGCGCTCCGATATTCCAGAATCGTTAAATGCGATCGCTATAATGATGGGTGGCGAACCTTGGCATTGGCAACCTTGGGGAGAGATTCTTTACAGTGTGGAAACGGGTAAATCTGCTTTTGAAAAAGTTTTTGAGATGCCAGTTTTTCCCTATCTCGATCGAAACCCCGAAGCGGCGGCGATTTTTGATGCTTGCATGACTGGCTTTACAACCAGAGATAGTGTAGAAATTGCTGCTAACTACGATTTTTCCTCCATCCATACTCTTGTTGATATTGGTGGCGGACATGGTAAGTTATTAGCGCATATCCTGGAATCAAACCCAAATTTGCAAGGTATTTTGTACGATTTACCCGCCGTTGTCGCGGGTGCAAGCCCGCATCTCGATAAATTTAGCAACCGCACTTCTGTAGTTTCCGGTAGCTTTTTTGAATCTGTACCCAGTGGCGGCGATGCTTACATGATGAAACACATTATCCACGATTGGGATGACTCTAAAGCGATCGCAATTCTCAAAAATTGTCATCAAGTCATGCCGGAAAATGGCAAGCTATTAGTAGTTGAAGACGTACTTCCCCCAGCTAACCAACCCTCTATGGGTAAATTACTCGATATAGAAATGTTATTAATGACTTCTGGAGGGCGGGAACGCACGGAAATAGAGTTTAAAGAACTTTTTGCGGCGGCGGGGTTCAAACTTACTCGTATTATTCCGGCGGGGCTTGCAGCAAATGTAATTGAAGGCGTAAAGGCATAACATTTTTATTTGCCAAAACACTCATTTTTTTCAAGAGAATTATACAAATATTTTCCCCCCTTAAAAAGGGGGGCTAGGGGGGATCTCTCGGACAAAATGCCATTTACTTACAAACGAGTTATCCGCTTTAGCGATACCGATGCTGCGGGTGTTGTATATTTTTCTAATCTGCTATCAATCTGTCATGAAGCTTACGAAGCCTCTTTAGTTGCAGCTAATATAAATCTTAAGTTGTTTTTTAGCAATCCAGCGATCGCTATCCCAATTGTTCATGCTCATATTGATTTTTTTCGCCCGCTTTTTTGCGGCGATGAAATTAATATTACTTTGCAGCCTCAACAGTTAAGCAGCGAGAAGTTTGAGATTGTTTATCAAGCTTTCGGTATCAACGAGCAATTGACGGCTAAAGCTATGACTCGGCACATTTGTATCAATCCTAGTCTGAGAGCTAAACAAGAATTATCTCCAGAAATGTTACTTTGGTTACAGGTTTGTAGAGAGCAAATCTAAACCTCTAACTTGATATTTAGGTACTTTTCAGCGATTAAGTTTAGTTGTTGATAATTAATTTTTCCTTGTAAATTCCGAGGGATATTTTCTACAGCTATCCAATATTTGGGTTGTTTGTATTTACTTAGCTTCTCTGCTATTGCTGCTTGCAAGTTGTTGGTAGAAATTGTTGCGTCTTTTTTGATATAGATTGCTGTTACTGCTTGTCCCCAAATGCGATCGCACGTACCAATTACACAAACATCATTTACTAAATTAGTAGCTCTAATTGCGGCTTCTACTTCTATGGGGTAAACATTTTCTCCCCCAGTAATTATCTTATTACTACTACGTCCTACTAAGTTCAAATGCCCTTTTGCATCTATAAATCCTAAATCATCTAATTTAAAACTATCTCTATTTTTAAATAAGTTTGGATAATAGCCAAGCGCTAAAGATTGAGAATTAATCGCGATATTCCCTACTTCGTTTTGCTTTAATTTTTTTTCCCTATCATTGCAAATTTCTAATTGAGTGTGAGGCAAAACTTCACCGCAATTATTTTCCCCCTTAAAAAAGTCTTCGGGCTTAAGAATTGCTATCCCCGAAGCGGTTTCTGTCATGCCATAAGTAAGAGCTAAATTAATCTTATATTGTCTAGCTTTGTCTAATAATTCTTGCCAAGCTGGTGCGCCACCTAGTAAAACCGTTTTAAACTTTGCTAACCATTCAGCTGTGTTTGGCTTTTCTAGCAATCGCTGTAGTTGAGTTGGTACAACTGATATAAAAAAATCACTAACTTCCGTATCGATAAACCAACTATTTTCTAACTGTTTAAACGGCTGAATTACTAATTTACCATTAGTAATAAAAGAACGCATAAACTGCATAATTCCGCTTACATGATATAACGGTAACGTGCAAAAAGAGTTAATTTTTGTTAGCTCAAAATACTGCTGAAGACCTATAACAGATGCGCTCAATGTCTCCCATGTATGAATAGCGAAACGAATTTCTCCTGACGAACCACCCGTCGGGATCATTACCCAATTATCCTTTACAAATGGCTGAGAATTAGGATAATAATTTTTTATTTCTAAATCCCAATCTCCATAACCTAAAACTAAGTCTGGTTGTACTATTTTAAATACTTGCTGCCATTCTTGTTTTACCCAACTAGGGTTACTTAAAAATACTGGACAATTAGCCGCCGTTGCTGCAATAAAACCTGCTAGAAACTTGACACTTTCGCGTTCGGCAATTAATACTTTTGGGACTATTCCCTGCTGTTTGCGTTGAGACAATTCTAAATACAATTGCTCGGTTAGGGGAATTAATTGCTGGGAGTCACCCTCTAGCAGCCAGTCTGTACCTCTTTGTTTGAGATAGTGTAAGCTTTGTGTCATTGAACGAGCGTATGGGCGAATTATATTATTTCTGTCCTACAGCTTGCAAGCGCCACAAAATAAAAGAAATATCCCCTCTATTAATAATTTCGTTTCCACCAGCTTCCTGCGGCTTTTAGAGGTGCGAAAAAGAGATACTTACTTATTTTGTGATCGCTCTAGGTCAATTTCTGCTTGAATATTTGCTAATTCTTCTGGGGTAAGCTCGTCTAACCTCTTTTTCAAATAAGCTTCCTCGTAGGCTTCCCGTTGCTGATTGTAAGTCATTTTCTTGCCTGCGGCTCTAGTAAGGTAAGTAGCTACCCAGCCAATTAAGCCGCCTACTAGCAATAATTGACTCCAGATACCTGCTTGTAAGTTATCTAAACCAGCTACCTGTAAAACTACATAAATTAGCCCACCCGCAACAAAGACACCTACACCAATACCCAAAACATCAATTTTTCGCATTTCTCAACCTTGAATTTGTCGGCGCTGGGGGCGAAAATTTGCAAAAGGCGACAGTACCAATAACCCTGGAAAGAAGAAAAATACTAAAAAGTACATAAAACCACGCTCAAAAGAAGTTGCTGTATACCACCGCAGTTTTAAATAAAACAAAGTCACCACAGGTAGTACAAATAAGTAGGAGCCAGCCAGTATTAAGTAAAGTAAGGGTACAATCATGAGTTTTCAGTTCCAAGTACCAAGGGTGAGTTTCTCACCTGCTATATTATTACGTTCTTGGCACTTCAGCGCATTACTTGCTAGTAAAATTCCCTGATTCCCGCAGAAAACCTAAAATTCTTAGGGTTTTCTATTTACAAAATAATTAATTGTGTATATGATAGGAAGTCGCGCTCAAATTAAAACCGGGGGCATGGCGGAATGGTAGACGCTGCGGACTTAGAAAACTGAGCCTTGACTGGAGTAATCTGTCAAGTGACCGCTCTCAAACTCAGGGAAACCTAAATCTAGCAATAGACAAGGCAATCCTGAGCCAAGCCGAAAAATTAACTTTTTCGGAAGGTGCAGAGACTCGACGGGAGCTACCCTAACGCAATTTTTGCGTGGGTAAAGAGAGAGTCCAATTCTCAAAACCTAAAGTATCTTTAGGCAGTAGCGAAAGCTGCAAGAGAATGAAAATCCGTTGATGTAAAAGTCGTGAGAGTTCAAGTCTCTCTGCCCCCATTATAAAATCGCTGCTACAATAAACCCTAAGTCGAAAATCAATTACAATAATTTGTCTGCAAAAAGTATTAATTTATTTTTTGTGGACAATAAATATTACCCACAAACAAAAATCAGTAGATTTACTAAATTTAAGTCTTGCCAATACAATAAATAATAAAGTTATCCGTACAATCTCGGTAGTATATAGCCGTAGATAGGACTAACTTTATTAATAACTTGGGTTAAGTAAATTGCTTAAAAATATTTAACAATCAAAAATTACAATTATTATACAAGTCGCTCGATCGTTAAAAATAAATTGCCTGCACTACTTTATATTTACTAAGTGCTGTTATGACAGACAACCAAAATTCTCAATTAAGTGTCAAACTAATTAGACCGACAGAAAATATTGAGCAAGCGCAAGAAAAGATATACTCATTTTTACTGAGTGTGATTAAAACTTGGTCGCCCGAAGCTGTTTTACAAGAATTTAATAGTTTATTTATTCAGCATTTGGGTTCTATTAGTTCGGATGCTGTCGAGGGCTTATATGAAATTGTTGTCGCCGATGCGGAAGATATATTCTACGCAACGCTTAAACGGTGCTGTTACATATTAATAAATAACTGGAAGACAACTAAACAAATTAAACATATACATAATTTGGTTGAGTTGTTTAATAACCCCAGTATTGAAAAAACTTCTCTTTCCCCAATTAGCAATTGCTTAAGAATCTGGCTAAAAAAGTTTGTAAATAGTCAAGATTACCAAGAAATCAAACTATTTGCCGACAAAATTGTCGATCAACAAAATCAACAAACTCAAAAAACTCGCCACTGGAGCGAACGCTATAGTTCGCATATATTTGTTGCTCAATCTGTTAATCCTAAAAATTCTTTAGAACACAGAGAAGCGGCTAAAGAACGAGCAAAACATTTAAGATATCGCTTTAAATTCGATTTAACAATGTATCTTGCACGTTCAGAAAATGAGATGCAAAGTAGCTTGACAAAGAATCCAACGGGAGTAAGTACGGAAGTTTTAAGGTTAATTAAAACTATTGTAGCCAAGCGCGAACCTGCTACTTATAAGAAATTTGCTAAGATTTTTACCGAACAGTCTAAAGGACAAAAGTATAAGCATTTTAAACAGAATCTACACAAATACTTAAGTATTTTTATCGACCATGAAGAACTGCTAGATACTTTGAATCTAAAAATTTTATCATTGTATGAGAAGCATAACGAAGAAGTCCTAAGTGACTCGTTGTTAATTATTACCTGTAATCGGTTAATCGAGACTTTAACAACAGAAAATCATCGTCAACCGTCGCCCTTATTTTTGTTGCTAGTTTCTCAGGGTAATACTTTAACTCTGGTGACAATGCTACTTAAAACAGTCTTAATTTGTAAGCCTGCTTATGCTCACTTAGAAACTTGTATTGCGGAGTTGATTCGTTACTACGAAAACTTTAAAGAAGAAGAATGCGATTCCATGATTAATTTCTTAGAAATGTACAATATTAGCATGGCTATTTATGGAGACAGCACAACTCTAATTTAATAAATAGTATTTTATATGCAGGAAGTAAAAGTTGGAAAATACCTAACACTTGAAGACTTTTGTACTTGTACTAATACTTATAAAAAATACGCTAAAGAAATCAATTGCTATCCAAATAACCTAAAGGCAACTATTTTAGCCTTAGAAGATTTAAGTGAATTTATTGTAGAACCAATAATTGAATACTTTGGCAAAGATAAGTTTCAGCTAACTTATGGATTTTGTTCTCCAGACTTGAAAAAATACTTAGACAAAAAAGACCCAGTTACAGGTGTTAAAAATGGTCGTATCGATCCTACTAGAGATCAGCATATGGCTTATGAAGTCAAAAAAAATGGAAAATATTATTGTGAAAGATTAGGTGCTGCTTGTGATTTTTTGATTGTAGATATACAAAGTAATTCGATTGTAGATTGGATATTGCGATCGCATTTACCTTTTGATTCTCTCTACTATTATGGCGCGTCAAAGCCGATTCATATTAGTTACGGGTTCCAGCACAAGCGGGATATTTGGACATTTACCCCTAGCGGAACGCCTACAAAAAAAGGTATAGAATCTTGGATTGAACTTACTAAGTATTAAAAAACTTTTTGCTATTTGCTCTCTTTTTGTCAATCGCCGAACGGAGTAGCTTTAACTTGTAGGGATCGGCATCCTTGCGCCATCGCAACTGATAATTTTCAATTGTAGCGCAATGCTCTATTAAACATTTTTGCCAACCTTGCAATCGTTTAATTTCCTGCCAATTATCTAATAATCCCCAATCTTGCTCGCGATCGCTTAATTTAGCAAACTTAGCATACTGCG
>QQTW01000980.1_pt1 | contig 19345 bp, 13 predicted proteins | sample 1904831 | NCBI WGS metagenome assembly QQTW01 (sample SAMN09435610, study PRJNA476489) | Subsurface metagenome, whole genome shotgun sequencing project. | reverse complement strand
GGATGAGAAGTCGCATAGTCGGTTAATTCCGAACCAATAGAATGATGGTAAATAAGTCCTGCTTGGGGAGAGATTTGGCGTTCAAATACTTTTGCTTCGCCAGCTACACGATTGTCGAGGTAGCGGACAAAAATCTCTGAGTTGTAACCGCTTACGCGTAAATAGTCTCGAATTGCTAAGGCGTGATTGGAAATCGCATCGCCATAATTTAGATTCGGTAATAATTGATGAATTTCTTTAAGCAAGTTTTGGCTTGATTGAGAAATGACTTGTTGGTGTACTAACCCTAGAGCAGTTTCGTAGCGAGCAATTACTTTATCCCAATTAGCGTTTTCTTGAGCGTATTCTCGACCCTTTGTGCCTATTCGCTCTAATCTATCCGGGGTAAGCGTATCTACCTGAGCAAATAGTGTCGTCCATTCTTCTATTGTGGCAGCTAACCAACCTCCCTGGGCTTTTTCAATAGCGACTTTTACAGCCAGACATTCACTATTACCAGCTACGGGTTTACTGTAAAACCAAGCTTCCATCAAAACGCGAGAGTAACTTTCGTTGCGGCTGGGTTGAAATAATGCTTGGCAGTTAGCAAGCAGTGCTTCTTTCTCGTTTTCTGCAACTAAACCTAGATCGATTACACCTTGCTCTAAATTCTCAAAAGATTCTTTTCCCTGACCTGCAAGCACCAATTTCAACTTTGTTTGTGAGTGGCTTTGCTTGTAGTTAATAAATGCTTGCACTAATAAATTAGTGTTTTTTCCCACATCGCGACGACCGAGACAAAGAATAAATTGGTTTTGTTTAATTGCAAAATCTTTAACCTTATCAAGGGCAGCGTAATTTTGTTGACCAACTTCAACCCCAGCGCCAGCGACGATACTTTTTGAAATAATTGCTGGGCCGTAGAGCTTTGTCGCTAACTGCGCTTCACCGTCACTAATAAATAATAACCCTTTAGCCTCATAAAATATTTGCGCAGCTTCGGGCAAATAAGCATAAACTTCATCGTGCAAACATGGTTGTAAAAATGCGCGACTTTTTACTTTAGGTAAACCGTTTAAAACACAACCGTACAAGTAGGGTAAAAACAAAAAAGCACTATATTCTCGCTCTTTTTGCTGCAAATATTGCATTAGTTTGGGTGAATTGATGTTTTCACTGCAAAATTTAGCTGCATATTCTGCGGTTACGGGATTCACGCCAATTTTCAGCCGCGATGGAGGCAAAGCCAGCATTAAGCCATTAACTAAATCGAAAGCTTGGCGATCGCGCTTTTTAACGGGAAACCGCCGAATTTTTAGTCCTTGTTCGCGCTGAAATCCAGCTTGATAGTAATTAGTTTCCCAATCATCTTGAAACGAGCGACAGCAAGTGGTTAGCACTTCAATTTTGTGTCCGCGATCGGCAAGGCGAGTAGCTATTTGCCATGATTGTTGTTCTGCTCCTCCTTTTAATTCGCGGCCAAACCAAGGAGTTACAATAGCCAGTGGCTTCATATTTTATGCCCGATTACCGCGTAGTCACGCGCACCAAAAAACCAGTTATCTAGTATATCCCACTTAGGGTCTACTTTTTTGAAAGACACATCTTCTACAGGGTTTAAATATAATATTTGGACATCGCTTAAGCCTTGATATTGCAGAAAAAACTGGACTGTCTCTGGAAAAACAGGATTTTTATGGGTTGGATCGGAGTAAAAATTACAAGCTCCTACTACTAAATTTTTGGGATTAGGTGTTTCAAAAATAGCTAATCCTCCAGGCTTTAAAACTCGGCTTGTTTGACTAACTAACTCTATTAAAGTTGGTAAATTTAAGTGTTCGATAATATGAAATCCGGTAACTGCACCTAAGCATTCATTTGGTAAAGATTGCAAATAAGTAACTGCATCTGCTTCTATTGCTTCTAATCCTTTAGATGTAGTCTGCTCTAACATTATTCGATTAATATCTACCCCTCTAGCAATATATTGTGACTCTTTAAGCAACTCTAGCCATTCTCCTCTGCCACACCCCAAATCCAATATTGGTAGATCGTTTGTACCAATATTTGCCGCAGAAATGATTGGCAAATAAACTTTCAATCGCTCAACAATGTCTAATGTACTACCACGAAAACGATCTTCAAAAGCGACGTAAGCTGCATCTACAGAATGCAAGTTCTCTTGAACTAATTTTTGTACTTCTGCGGTACTGAAGTTACCATTTAAGCGTGGACTTGCGGTTTCTAAAAATATATTTAGTTGCGACTTTTGTTGTCCTAACTCATTTTTGACATAGCTACGGTCTCGCTCTAATATATTTAAGCGCTCGTTAATGTTTTGTTGAGAAATTTCTATATTACTTAGGCGGTTATCAATATCTTGATTAAAAGTTTCTATATTATTTAGGCGATCGCTAATATTTTGCTTGGAAGTTTCTATATTATTTAAGCGAACTTCTATGCTATTAATTTGGATTTGCAGACTACCTATTTGTTTGACTAATTCGCGCTCGATCTCTAAAGATTCTCTCCCTGCTTGAGATAAAGATATATTAATTACTCGCTGTTCTTTAAATAAAAAATTAATTATCTTAATTATTATTTGCTGAAACTTTTTGCTTAAATTTAAAGGAAACTTATTTAACTTATCTGGTAATTTTGTCCTTACTTGCGATCTATTTTCTGCATTACTAAATAACGCTTGAATATTTAGCAGCTTCAAGTTTATAGAATCGTTGGCAATTTTTTCACTTGCTTGTTCAATAATTTTTCCAAAAGGATTACTACGCTTTTCTACTTCTGCTCGAACTTTATCCATTAATAGATCGACATCAATTTCTGGGTTATTGGTTTCAATCATATTTGATACTTAGCTTCATTCTTATCTATTTGCTCTACTTTTACATCAATAGAGGCTCTTAAATCAACAATCCCATCGCATCTCGTGCTATTTGTTACTTCAAATACAATTAACTCATCAACCCAATCATAACTTAGCCCTTCTTCCGAATGAACTCCTAAAGTAACTGTATACACTCCCTTGTTTAAACAACAAGGAATATCAAACTTAACTAATAATTGCTGTTTTGCTTCTATTTCTGGAAGAATACAGTTGTTCAAGAATGTATTAGTTCCATAGACTATTAGCCCCATGAGATTTCTAATTGAAATACCTACAACTAGATCGGATAAATTGGCGCACGCCTCAACTACAACTATAATATAAACTCGCTCTGTAGTTAGGAACTTTTCTACTTTTCTTTCCTCTACATCCGTAATTTTAAAATCTTTAATTATAGCTAGTTTATTTCCATGCCTAATATTTTTTTCGCTAATGGAATTATTCTGAAAATTTTGTTCTACTTCAGTTTGCTTGAGGGAGTCATTTTCATATAGGTCATTTAATGAATCAATTTCTTTTTTGTCTGAACTTAACAGTGCAATGTAATGATTAATGACCTCTTTAGGACGATCGATATCCAAAATTAACCCGTGATTTATCAATACCGCTCGATTGCAAAGCATTTTAACGCTAGAAGTATCGTGAGAGACAAATAAAACTGTTACACCTTGCTCTTTTAACTGACGAATTCTTTTCATGCAGCGTGCTTGAAACTTTGCATCGCCTACCGCTAGAGCTTCATCTACAATTAAAATTGAGGGTTCAATATTAGCGACTACAGCAAAAGCTAACCTAACAACCATACCGCTAGAATAAGTTTTCACTGGTCTATCGATAAAACTACCAATTTCAGCAAAAGCCGCAATACTGTCAAATTTATTTAAAACTTCTTCTCTACTCAATCCTAAAACTTGACCGTTGAAAAATACATTTTGTCGCCCTGTAAATTCAGGATTGAACCCACTACCAAGTTCTAGTAATGCAGAAATTCGCCCATCGACTTTTATCGTCCCAGTCGTAGGAGTCAAAGTCCCAGCAATAATTTGCAGTAACGTACTTTTACCCGACCCATTTTGACCGACGATTCCTAAAGTTTCTCCTCGGTACACATCCAAGTTGATATTTCGTAGCGCCCAAAATTCTTCAGCGCGGCTTTTTCCTGGTAATAAAATCTCTTTGAGACGATCTACCGGGTAAGGATAGCGTTTGTAGCATTTTGAAATATTGTTTAAAGAAATAGAAATTTCATCCATAGATGAAGTTCGGCGGTAGATGCTAAAAGTTTGAATAGTATATCAGACTGCAAATGCTTGGAGCAAAAGCGTTATTAATATCGAGGGCAAAATTTGACACAGTTTCAGTGATACGTGTATTTAGCGATCGCTTCCTGGTTGGGATACTTGGGTTAGTTGAATTCCTAGCCTTCTGCTGTCAAGGTTAAAACCCAAGTTAATTGGTGTAAAGCACCTTGAGGTTTTAATTTGGAGCAAAAAGTTTGTACTGGGGAGGAGGTGGGAGATATCTAAGTTGTCTTCATATTGTCCTGGAGAACTAACTTGTCGGACTAATTGCGCGATCGCGCGATCGCCTTGACGCACGTCAAACATCACTTTGAGGGGGTTCTGCGCTACATCTGGGTGATAAACTACATAATTTAGCTTGAGAGTGTTTCCTGTCACCTTATTTTTACTTATAAATAAGCCGCTAGTTGAGCGATCGCTATATTCTACTTTTGGCTTGTAACAGACAAAACGCTGCTGAAAGGGAACTTTACCATAACTGTTTTTTACTTCGCCTACACTAATCAAAACGATGATAACGGCGGTAATTACAAGTAAATACCGCCACGGCTTTGAGAGTTTAATTGCTAAAGGTTCTTCTGAACAAGAAGTATTTGCTACACCCAATAGAACAAACAAAATCAGGAATATATTAGGAATTAATAATGAATGCCCGTACAAGTTACCCGAAAATATACCTAAAATTAATATACTAATTATTGTGTTACTTTTGTTTTTTAGGTAAAAATATTGATATATAAATAAACTGAAAAAAATAATTAAGCCAATTATTCCAGTTTCTACTAAAACTTGAAAAAAATAATTATGAGCATTTTCTCCACTATTTTCAATAGCAAAAAAATTAGATTTACTAAATTCATATATAGAGCTTTGGCGATAAAATATACCTTTTCCTATTCCTAGCAAAGGGTAATGACTAAACATTAATAAGTTAGCAGTAAATATCTCTGGTCGTTCGCTCAAAACTGTATTAATTTCTGCAAAAGAATTGACTTTAGTTAGTTCGCTTAAAGACCTTATTAATCCGCGATTGTCCCAGTAATTAATCGTACTTAGTCCTACACTTATTAAAAAAGTTATGCCAAGTAAAAAACGATATTTTTGAGGGTTTCTAATTAGAAGAATAATCAGATAAATTAAAGAGATACTAAATAGCAAGGCAATGGAAAAGCGGGAGCTACTAGCAAGCGTACCAAAGGCAGAAAACAATACAAATAATCCTGCTATTATTTTGATTTTTAAATTAGAATTGCTTAGATAATATAAAGCTCCTATATAAGCCGCGATCGCATACCCGCCATAAGCATGAATCTCAGGAAAAAAGCTACTTATGCCATCAACAACATCAATTTTATAGTATCCAATACCTGTTATTTTTGACCACAAAGCATAACCTAAAACTATTGTTGTAGCAGCTATAAGAGGTATTAGTATGTTATTAATAAATTGTTTCTGACTGCAACTTAAAATCAATAATCTAATACTTAAAATAATTGCCGTAGTAAATACAAATAAATCCATTAAGGGGTAGTAGTCATTGTATGCTCCTAAATAACGTAAATTAATGAAATTATAAATTAGCCCATTAATTGAATAAGAACTTGCTGCTTGATAGAAATTGCGAGTTATGGCACTAACAACAGTAAGAATAATTATTGCGTGGTAGCTTATTAGTAAACCTATTAATATATTTGTCTTGGGAGAAGTATTAAATTTTTTAGTTGTAACCTCGACAATTAATAACCCTAATAGAAACCCAATAGTCGCATCAACACTCAACGGTTCTAAGATAAATAATTCTACATTAAAAGCGGCCTTAACTTGTTGTGAAATGTTAGCAGTAAATGGTAAAATAAAAACTAAAAATTTTAAGGCAGTGTATTTATTATAAATTGTTAGTATAAGTAGAATTAAAAACCCTAATAAGTTTATTGTAGGAAAAAAATCGTACCTACTCAGAAAAATATTAGATAAGCAGCAACTACAAACAAATAGCGTAGCGACGAATAAATAATACCTAAAAACTTTTTCCATTACTCAATCGAGAAGTTAAAATTTAATCTTAGTTACCGTAAAGTCCAAACTAACCAAACAACTTTGAGAAATTTCCCAAAGTTGTTCTGGAAGTAAACTGTTAGCAGTAGCTTGAGAAAGAGTAGAAATTACTCGCTCTAAAGCGCAACTTGACGGCAATTGGCTAGAAACCGCCATAATTTTGGGATGGGGTGTAGAAATTACCTGTTCAGTAGAACTAACTAATGATTCGTGCAGCTTTTCTCCAGGACGCAAGCCTGTAATGTGAATAGGAATATCAACTTCAGGAATTAACCCAGCCAAATGAATCATCTGCTGCGCTAAGTCAAAAATATTTACGGGTTCTCCCATATCTAAAATTAGAGTTTGCCCGGATTTGCCTACAGCTAGGCTTTGAATTACTAGCCCCGATGCTTCTGGGGTAGTCATAAAATAGCGAGTCATTGCCTTATCGGTAACTGTAACCGGGCTACCTTTGGCAATTTGGGCTTTAAAAATTGGTACTACACTGCCGCGACTACCTAAAACATTACCAAAACGTACCACCAAAAAACGAGTGTGTTTACTACTAGTTGCTGAGGCTTTAACTGTGAGTTCGGCTAGGCGCTTGCTCAACCCCATAAAACTAGAAGGTTCAACGGCTTTATCTGTAGAAATTAATACAAAGGTGTTGACCGCATATTTATCCGCCAATTGTGCTAAACGAGCCGAGGCTAAAGCATTATTCTCCAAAGACTCTGTAGGATTACTCTGCATCAAAGGTACGTGTTTATGGGCAGCAGCATGAAAAATTATTTCTGGTTGCCAAGCCTCAAATAATCGCTCCATACGGGCTTGATGGCGAATATCGGCAATTATCGCCGTTATATTTAACTGTGGAAACTCGTGCTTTAATTCTTGTTCGATATTAAAAATACTATTTTCGCCTCGCCCCAAAAGTAACAGATGTTTGGGATTTAGTTGAGCTATTTGACGGCAAATTTCCGAGCCAATCGTACCACCAGCCCCGGTAACAAGAATAACTCGCCCGCAAACTTGACTTTGAGCGCTGGGCAAATTAGGTGTAAACTTTTGCTGAAAATCAAGGCGGACTTCTGGGCGACCTAAAATATCTTGGATTTGGATTTCTCTAGCTTGGGGCGTGAGGTGGCGATCGCGCAATATTTCCCCATGTCCCGGTAAAACTTTAAGCTTGATCGGCGTTCCCTGGACGATCGCTACTAATTTGCGAATTTGCGCCGCACTAGCAGACGGCATAGAAATTAACACTTCATCAACTTTGAGGCGTTGGGCGACTTCTACTAGCTGCAAAGAGTTGCCAAAAACTGTTACCCCTTCAACTTTGCGTCCTAATTTAGTTGGATCGTCATCAATAAATCCCACTACTAATAAATGTAATTGCTCTTGTTGCCTAACCTCTTGAATTACTTGACAACCAGCCATCCCAGCCCCTACCAATAACACTCGCTGGTAGGGGTAGCGCCGCCCTTGGGGGAGAGACGGGCGGGGATGATGATAAGTCCAGCGACGCAAGCACCTCAGCCCTACCATCCCCAAAAAACTGTTACTCCAGTCAATGGCTGCCACACCCAAAGGAATGCCATCAAAAGGGACAAAGCGCGGAATTAGGAGGCGAGTAATTACTAGAATTAGTAGCGAGTAAACGCTGACGGCATAAAATAGCCGCAGGACATCTTTAGGACAAAATAACCGCCAAACTTGCTGGTATACACCAAACAAAGCTTGGATAAATAAGCGCCCAAAAATAGCAAATAATGGTATTACCCAAGCTAGAACTTTGTGAGTATCTGGAATTGAGCCTTCAAAGCGCAACCAGAATGCCAGAGTGCAAGCTAACCAGGCAATAAAACCATCTAAACTTAGTTGTCCTAGTCGATATAAAGATGGAAAGGAAACTTGCTTAGGCATGGACGGGTTATCTTATACATCTTTATCTGGCTTTGGGTTTGCGTAGTAACTGACAATACATTATCGTTGCGAGAACCGCAATTAGAAAACTACTGGCAATTGCGATCGCGATTAGTTGCAGGGGAGAACGAGTTAATTGTGTTTTTGATGCCTCAACAACTTCAATGGAGACAAGTTTAGCAGTGAAATCAAGCAATTGTTGCTCTTTTTGCTGGAGATAATTTTTGTCAAACTCTAGAGCAGTTAGGATACTGATTTGCTGAGAAACTTGGCTTTCTAAAGCTGCTTGCTTAATTGGGTTTTCTTGCCCAACTTGAGCTATCTGGCTTTTTAGTTGATTTAAAACTTGTTGATTTTTTTGAATGTCTATTTCAGTTGCTTGGCGATTAACTGCTAGAATTTCCTGCACTGGTGCTTGAAACTTTTTTAATAGGTGACTTGCAACTTGCGAACTTGCCCGACTCAAAGCCTCTAAATTGGTAGATTGTAAAACCACATCAATTTTTTGCGGATCGTTTGTATAACTAGGGTTGATAGTAGTTTGAGCCAACTTGAGTTGCTGCAAACTCTCAAAAGCAAAGGCATGGACGCGATTGGGATTTGAAAACAAAAATGACTGGACTATCCCTACTTGAGCAATTCGTGAAGGAGGCGATGACTGTAACACAGGAAAATACTTAAACTTAACTGCCAAAGTAAGTTGTTTCTGGTACGGTCTTGGTAGCTGCAAACATAACCAAATAGCAAGAGGGGACAAAAAGGCGGTTGCTATGCCGATAAATTTTCCATTTAAAATAAAAAACTTAACAATATCAGATAAGGAGACTTCTTCGGAAGTTTTACTTAGCTTGGGTTGGGTAATGGGCAACGCTTGCTCCTTTTCAGTTTCCTAGCACAGAAATAGCATACAGTAAACTTTATTAATTCAAAACTGCAAGAGTGCAATTTATTTTAAGTAAATGGAAGCAACTAACTACTAACTCTTTGAATAATCAAATTTTTAGTGCGGCGCTTACGGTTGCTTTGATGACGATTTTGGTTAAGGTTGCCTCTGTAGGGAAAGAATTAGTAGTTGCTTGGCGCTTTGGTACGGGCGACGATTTAGATGCTTTTTTTATTGCCTGGTTAGTGCCTTCTTTATTAATTGTTGTTTTGGCAGATTCTTTTAATGGGGCGCTTTTACCTATTTTTATTCAAGTGCGCGAACTTGAGGGTTTGCAGTCTGCTCAAAAACTATTATCTAGTGTATTGTTTGTAAGTTTAGCTTTCTTAGGAACTGCTACAGTTTTGATGGTACTTGCAGCCCCTGGGTATTTACCAATCATTGCCAGAGGGTTTAGTCCCGAAAAACTGGCTTTAACTAGACAAATATTAATAGTAATTGCGCCAATTGTTCCCCTCAGTGGTATAACAGTTATTTGGGGAGCCGTTTTAAATGCTGGAGAACGTTTTGTTGGGGCTGCTTTAGCACCAATTAGTACGCCATTAATCAGTATATTTCTTTTAGTAGTCTGCAACCAACTAAGAATATTTGCTTTGCCTTTAGGCTTTGTTTTTGGAGCAATTATTGAAGTAGTATTTTTAGGAATATTTCTAAAAAAACAAAACTTTTCTCTCCTACCTAAATGGCATGGATTTGACCGTCATTTACGCTACTGTACTAAACAATATCTACCCACTTTAGCCGGGTCATTTTTGATGTTTAGTACAACAATTGTCGATCAATCGATGGCAGCATTGTTGTCTTCTGGGAGCGTGGCGGCACTTAATTATGGAACTAAGTTTGTAGCATTACCAATTAATTTAACTGCTACAGCATTAAGTGTAGCGGTAGTTCCTTACTTCTCTAAAATGGTTGCCGATCGCCATTGGCTTGAGCTTCGTAGTATATTAAAGCGTTACATATTATTAGTTTTTGTCACAACGGTTCCTTTAACAGTATTATTTATAATATTTTCTCCTCAGTTAGTTGAAGTTTTACTGCAAAAAGGAGCATTCTCTAGTACAGATAGTCAATTAGTAGGACGAATTCAATCATTTTATGCTTTGCAAATACCATTTTATGTTGCTGCAACTTTAGTAGTACGAGCGCTAGTATCTATGGGACTCAATCATGTTTTAATTTGGGCAGCAGGACTTAATTTATTAATTAATATTCAGTTGAATTATGTTTTTTTAGGTTGGTTTGGTGTAGAGGGAATTGCTTTATCGACAAGCTGCGTTCATGCTTGTTCTTTTGTATTTGTATTATTATGCTTAAAATACAACTTGCCTAAAGCTGAAAATGAATCAAGATAAAATATGGAACTATTTTGAATCGGAAACAAATCAGGAAGTTTTTTCTGCTTCTGAACCTAGATTGAAATATCTTTTTCAACAAATTCAGCCACATTTTTTGCAAACTACTCCGACAATTCTAAATATAGGAATTGGCGATGGCTGGTTAGAAAAAAGATGTAAAGAAGTAGGCTGGAATACTTATACTTTAGATCCAAGCCAAAGTGCGATCGCCAAAATTAAAGAGTTGGGCATTAACGGCGAAGCTGGCTATATCGAAAAAAATCCCTACTCCGATAACTTTTTTGATGTAGTGTTTTGTTCGGAAGTTTTAGAGCATTTGTCTGACGAGCAAATTAATCTAGGACTATTAGAAATTAAACGGGTACTAAAAGACGGAGGTTGGCTAATTGGTACAGTTCCTTATAATGAAAACTTATTAGAAAATCAAGTAGTGTGTCCTTGTTGTGGCAAAGTATTTCATCGATGGGGACATTTACAATCTTTCGAGTCAAATAAACTAAGTCAGATCCTTGACCCAGTTTTTGGAGTAGAAAGTATTAAAATAGTTTATTTTCCTATTTGGTCAAAAAATTGGAAAGGAAACTTAACTTCTTTAGGAAAAAAAATGCTGTCCCTATTAGGGATACATGGTAGCGAAGAACATTTATTTTTTATTGCTAAAAAATGAAATTAACTTTAGTTATATCATCATTGGGTGTTGGGGGCGCAGAGCGCGTAATGTCGCTGATGGCGAACTATTGGGCGACGAAAGGATGGGAGATTACGATATTAACTTTTGATGATGGAGTGTCATTTTACCCCCTCGACAAACGAGTAAATCATATCGGTTTGGGTATGCGGCAAAATTCAGCTAACGCACTAATGGGGATGTGGAATAATTTTCAACGCATTCAAACTTTGTCTGGAGCGATCGCCAGCCTCAAACCAGATGTGGTAATTAGTTTTATCGATAGTGCGAACGTTTTAACTCTACTAGCAACGCGATCGCTAAACTCAAAAGTCATAGTATCGGAAAGAGTCGATCCTACCCTACATTCTATTGGCATAATTTGGGATAGCTTGCGGCGCTGGACTTATCCTTTTGCTGCCAAGATAGTAGTGCAAACTAGAGAGGCGGCTGGTTATTTTTCCGAGCAATTGCAACTTCCTAGTTGTATTATTCCAAATCCAGTTATAGCTCCAAGTCAAGAAGCGGATGCGCCAATTGAAAACCGCCGAGTAATTTTGGCAATGGGACGTTTAACAGCCCAAAAAGGATTCGATTTACTGCTCAAAGCCTTTGCTAAATTAAAAAATCAACATTCTGACTGGATGCTAACTATTGTTGGCGATGGCGAATTACGCTCAGAACTTGAAGCGTTGCGCGATAAGTTAAAACTAGCTGATAGAGTTGACTTTCTGGGTACGGTAAAGTCGCCCGAAGCAGCGTTTAGAAGTGCGGATATGTTTGTTTTATCTTCGCGTTTTGAAGGCTTCCCCAATGCTCTTTGCGAAGCAATGGCGTGGGGATTACCAGTTATAGCTACCGATTGTCCTAGCGGACCAAGAGAGATTATTCGAGATGGAATTGATGGTATTCTAGTGCAGCGCGAAAATGTAGCGGCTTTAAGTGTGGCGATGGCGAATTTAATGAGCGATGAACAAAAACGCATCGATTTATCTAGCCGTGCTACCGAAGTAGTAGAAAGGTTTGGAATAGAAAAAATCATGTCAATGTGGGAAGAATTGTTAACCCAAGTCGTGAAGGAGAAAGAATGACCAGTACCTTTGAGAAAGAAGTAAAAAAAGGCGATCGCTTTGAGTTTGGCAAAAATTGGCAGCGTTTTTTATCGGTACTAAATAGCGATCGCATTGCGGAAGCAAAAGCTTCTTTGCAACAAATGTTAGAAGTGGAAAGTTTGGCAGGTAAAACTTTTTTAGATATTGGTTCGGGTAGTGGTTTATTTTCTTTAGTAGCTCGTCAATTGGGTGCAAAAGTACATTCTTTTGATTACGATCCTCAGTCGGTTGCCTGTACCCAAGAACTTAAACGCAGATATTTTCCTGATGATAATAATTGGACAATAGCCCAAAATTCAGTTTTAGATGTAGATTACGTTAAATCTTTAGGGCAATTTGATATTGTTTATTCTTGGGGTGTACTACATCACACGGGTTCAATGTGGCAAGCTTTAGCTAATGCGAGTTTACCTGTGGCTAGGGGTGGATTGTTATTTATTGCTATTTATAACGACCAAGGGAACAAGTCTAAAAATTGGCTAAATGTTAAAAAACTTTATTGCTCTAGCGGTATAGGAAAAGTTTTAGTTTCGGTGGTGTTTGTTCCTTATTTTGTGTTAGGTGGATTAGCAATAGATATTGTCAGGGGAAATAATCCCACTCTCCGATATACGGAGTACAAAAAATCTAGAGGAATGTCTGTAATTCACGATTGGGACGATTGGCTAGGGGGTTATCCCTTTGAAGTAGCTACCCCAGAAGCAATTTTTAGATTTTATCGCGATCGCGCTTTCAAGTTGCAGAATTTAATTACTTGTGGCGGGGGTTTGGGGAACAATCAATTTCTTTTTGTCAAGCAATGATTGCTGTTGTTTTTTTAGTTCGTTCTTTGGAGTGTGGCGGCGCAGAAAGACAAGTAGTAACTTTAGCAAATGCTTTAGATAAAACTTGTTTTAATGTAACAGTTTTATGCTTGTACTCTGGGGGAGAGCTAGAAACCCAGTTAAATGATAGCGTTCAACTGATTTGCTTAGAAAAACGCGATCGCTGGGATATCTTGTTTTTTTTGTGGCGATTTTATCGAGTTTTAAAAAAGTTACAACCTACAGTTTTGCACGGATACTTGAGTACGCAAAACTTACTAACAATTTTGTTTAAACCGCTTTTTTATTCAACCCGAATGTTTTGGGGAATTCGTGCTACTCAAGTAGATTTTAGTCGTTATGGTCAATTGGCGGCGTTGTTATTTAGGTTAGAATGCTTTTTTTCGCGGTTTGCTGACTTAATTATAGTTAATTCGGAAGCAGGTTATAAATACCATCTGATGCAGGGATTTTCAAAAGATAAAATGGTGTTAATTAATAATGGTATTGATACTAATTTATTCAAAATCGACTTACAATCCAGAAGCAAAGTTAGATCGGAATGGCAAGTTTTATCAGAAACAATTTTAGTTGGTCTAATAGGAAGATTAGACCCAATGAAAGATCATTTTAATTTTTTACAAACCGCAGCTATCTTATCTAAAAAAACACAAAGTATAGGTTTTGTTTGCGTCGGTAGTGGGGAGGAAAGTTACGCCCAAAAACTGTATCAACTAGCTGTAAACTTAGAAATTGCCGACAAAGTTAAGTGGGTGGGAGAGCGTAGAGATATTTCCGAGATATATAATGCTTTTGACTTAGTTGTGTCTTCCTCTTGCGATGGCGAAGGATTTACTAATGCAATTGGTGAAGCGATGGCTTGCGGCGTACCTTGTGTTGTTACAGATGTAGGCGATTCTGCTTTAATTGTGGGCGATATAGGTTTAGTTGTACCACCAAAAAATTCTCAAGCTTTAGCAACTGCGTTGCAGCAACTAATCAATTTATCTCCTACGCAACGAGTTGAATTAGGGTTAAAGGCGCGAGTAAGAATTGCAGAAAATTTTGGTACGCAAAGATTAGTAAATACAACGGCAAATTATTTGAGTAATTACTAACTGAACTATGAATATAAAGTCAGAAATTATAGCAATAACTGAAGGGTTTAAACAATGTTTTAATGTTGCCCCTTTGCCAGTAATTTCTTTAGTTATATACGTAACTTTGCGTAGTAGGGCGATTTTTCCTGATGAGTTAGCTGTAAAAGCATTGTCGCCGCAAGTAGCCCCAAAGCCTAGCTTATGGCAACCTGCCTATTTTGGTTGGTACGATTTACTATTCTTTTTTACTTTTATTTCTAGTTTTGCTTTAGGTTATATTAAATTTTTTAAGCAAAATTTAGTTTTTATCTTAATTTTAGCTTTAATTATTATCCTTAGTTTTGTCCATGGTTCAACTTTTGGCTATGGCTTGATTTGGGACGCTTTTATTTATTTTTTTAGATTTATTTTTGCGTTTTGCTTTGCTGCATGGCTAGTTAAAGAAATAGGGAGTAGAGCTACTGAAAGCTTAGTAATTGTTCTCTTCGTGCTTTTAGCAATTACCTCTTTATTTGTTTATACACTGATTTACCCACAATCTTTTAGAATGTACGCTTCTGGGATGACAACGGCAAGCTTTAGCCAAGTTGCGGTAGTGGTTTGCTTAGTTAGTTTTTGGCGTAAATATAATTTGTTGTTTATAACTAGTTTATTATTTTTATTTTTAACATTTAGTAAAACATCTATTATAATATTTCTAACTTTAGTGCTTTTTCATTTAAAAGCAACACTATCTAAGATCGCTAAATTTGCTACCTTTATTTTATTAAGTTTTCCGGTATTATTTTACTTGCTAGCAAGCTTATTTGGACAGCGATTCTACTCTTTTTTAGCTGTTTATACAAGCTTGAAACAAATACTGACCTTAAGTGGCAGGACAGAAATATGGAGTTATGCTGGATATTTATTAGAGTCAGGACAAGTTCCTTTACTAGGATTAGGTTTTAATGCGGCTTCCTCGCTGATTTTATCTAATAATTTTTATCTTCTATGGAACGATTTTGCTTACTTAGTGAAAACAACTTATTACTATCCACCAACATTTCATAGCATTTGGATTGAATATGGTTTTGGGTTGGGAATATTGTCAATAATTATATTTAGTATAATTTTAAAAAGAATTTGGCAAACCTTTTGTCACCAATGTCAGCCAGCATTTTTTATATTTTCTTTTTTTATACTCTGTCAAAGTGTAGATTATACATTTTATAGACCTAAAGAAGTCATTATTTGGTCGTTAATTTTAGGATTAGCTGAAGGTCAATGGAGAGTTGAAAGTGAAACGCATTAAAGTAGTTCATATTATCACCGATCTTTGTGCTGGCGGCGCTCAAATGATGCTTTATAAACTGCTAACATCAAGCGATCGCACTTTGTTCGACCCTGTGGTAATCTCATTGATGGATAAAGGGAGATTAAGCGATCGCATTGAAGCGTTAAATGTACCTGTATATGCTATTGATATCTCGCCTCAAAAGCCTTCTCTAGCTGCTGTTAGCCGCTTGATTTCTACGGTAAAAAAAGTTCAGCCAGACTTGATACAAGGCTGGTTATCGCACGGTAATATTGCGGCTCAATTGGCGAGTATTTGTTTATTTAAACCTGTATTGTGGAATGTTCGGCACTTAGCTTTGTCGAAGTTAGATGCCAAAACTGCAACTATAAAAATCAGCCAGTTACTTGCTTACTTATCTTATTTGCCAAACAAAATTATTTACAATAGCAAGCTTGGCGCTTATCAACATGAACAACTTGGCTATCGTACCAGCAAAACTAAAATTATTCCTAATGGCTTTGATACTAAAGTTTTAGTACCTTCTGTACAAGCTCGCTCTAAAGTCCGTGCAGAATTAAATGTAGCCGAAGATACTCTTATAATTAGTTTATTTGCTCGCTACGACCCGGTAAAAGATCATCATAATTTTTTAAAAGCTGCTAAGTTATTGCTTGAGGTTTATCCCGAAACCCATTTTCTATTAGCAGGAGAAGAAGTAGATCCCAAAAATAAATTACTTTGCCAACTAATTGATAGTTTAAAACTAGCTCAACACGTACACTTATTAGGAGTTCGTCAAGATATACCTTATTTAACTGCGGCAATAGATATTGCAACTTCAGCCTCTATTACCGAAGGATTTGCTAATGTAATTGGTGAAGCGATGGCTTGTGGCGTAACCTGTGTAGTCACCGATGTAGGCGATTCGGCTTGGATAGTTGGAGAAACGGGAATAGTCGTAAAACCAAAAGATTCGCAGGCTTTATGCCAAGCTTGGATAGAGTTAATTGATCTTGGCGCAGAAGCACGGTATAAACTTGGTGTAAAAGCTAGGCAGCGAATTGAAGAAAATTATTCACTTGCAGCAATAGTTAGGCAGTACGAACAACTTTATTTGGATGCTGTGGGTAGTAAAAAATAAATGTGTGGAATAACAGGATTTATCGATTATTCAGCACAATCTAGCGCTGAAAAATTAAAAGCGATCGTCGGCGCGATGACAGATACTTTAGCAAATCGCGGGCCAGACGATCGCGGCAAATGGGGAGATGAATCGGTAGGTATTGCTTTAGGACATCGCCGTTTATCGATCGTAGACCTTTCTCTGGAAGGTCATCAGCCGATGATTTGCTCCTATAGTGGCAATGTAATTGTTTTTAATGGCGAAATCTACAATTATTTAGAATTAAAGCAAGAATTAATAGCTTTTGGTTACAAGTTTCGCGGTAATTCTGATACGGAAGTCATGTTAGCAAGCTTCCACAAATGGGGCGTGGTTGCCGCCGTAGAACGTTTTATAGGGATGTTTGCTTTTGCACTTTGGGATAGAAAGGAGCAAGTATTATATTTAGGACGCGATCGCCTGGGAGAAAAACCTTTATATTATGGCTGGATGGGTAATACTTTTCTCTTTGCCTCGGAGTTAAAAGCCTTAAAAGCTTACCCTCAATGGGTTGGAGAAATTAATCGCGATGCTGTAGCTTTGTTGATGCGCCACAACTACATTACCGCCCCCCACTCTATCTATAAGAATATTTATAAGCTAACTCCAGGAAACCTACTAACTATTAATGGTAGGACAAAAACCCGTCCTCATCCGGTGGCTTATTGGTCTATTAAATCTATTGCCGAGTTCGGAGTCAATCATCCTTTTGGCGGTAGCGACAGGGAAGCAATCGCCCAACTAGATAGCTTGCTAAGGAACGCAATTCGCCGTCAAATGGTTGCTGATGTACCTTTAGGGGCTTTTTTATCTGGGGGTATTGATTCTTCTACGGTTGTCGCTTTAATGCAAGCTCAAAGCAACCGCCCGGTAAAAACTTTTTCGATTGGTTTTAAGGAAGATGCCTACAATGAAGCTCCTTATGCTCAAAAAGTGGCGCAACACTTGGGTTGCGATCATACCGAACTATATGTTACTCCAGCCCAAGCGATCGCGGTTATTCCCAATTTAGCAAGTATTTATGACGAACCTTTTGCTGATTCTTCGCAAATCCCTACTTTTTTAGTCTCTCAGTTAGCCAAACAGCAAGTTACCGTTAGTCTTTCGGGAGATGGTGGAGACGAATTATTTGCAGGCTACAACCGCTATTTTTGGGGAAGAAGAATCTGGCGGCAAATTGGGTGGATGCCTATAGCGGCAAGAAAAGCGATCGCGCGGGCTTTAACTAGGTTTTCGCCTCAAGAGTTGGATCGGGCTTTAGGCAGCTTGCCAAGGCTCAAACAACGCCAAATTGGGGATAAGTTACACAAGTTAGCTGAGGTGCTAGAGGTTGCAAGTCCAGAAATTATGTATATGGGGTTAGTAAGTCATTGGAAACACCCCCAGTCGTTAGTCATTGGCGCTTGCGAAGCAAATACACCTTTAAGCAATCGCTCTTTGTGGGCAAATTTACCAGAATTTACTAGACAGATGATGTACTTGGATTCGGTAACTTATTTGCCTGACGACATTTTGACTAAAGTAGATCGAGCTAGTATGGGGGTTAGTTTAGAGTCTCGCGTCCCCTTTCTCGACCATCGAGTGGTAGAGTTTGCTTGGCAAATACCGCTATCATTAAAGATTCGCAACGGCGAAAGTAAGTGGTTGCTCCGCCAAGTGCTATCTAAATACATACCAACAAATTTGATAAATCGTCCAAAAATGGGTTTTGGCATTCCGATTGATGATTGGCTGCGGACTTCCTTGCGCGATTGGGCAGAATCATTATTAAATGAATCCAGATTGCAGCAAGAAGGATTTTTTCAACCCCAACCAATCCGGCAAAAATGGCGAGAGCATTTATCAAAAAAAAGCAACTGGCAGTATCATCTATGGGATGTGCTAATGTTTCAAGCTTGGTTAGAACAGGAAAAAAATCTGTAAAGGGAATTTGTAATGAGCGATCGCATCGCTGTGATTGGTTTAGGTTATGTTGGTTTACCTGTGGCTTTAGCTTTTGCAAAAAAATTTTCCCACACTATCGGTTTTGATATTAACAGCGCGAAGGTTCAAGCATTAAGGCACGGTTTTGATAGTACGGGAGAAATCCCAACTAGCGAGTTAGAAAGTTCTAGTTTAAAAATTACTGACGACTTAGAAGATTTAGCGACAGCGAACTTTTTTATTGTTGCTGTTCCAACGCCTATAGATTGCAATCACCGCCCAGATTTGAACCCTTTAATTCAAGCTTCTAAAATTATTGGCAAAGTCTTGAAACCTGGAGCAATAGTAGTATACGAGTCTACGGTTTATCCGGGAGTAACTGAAGATATTTGTGGGAAAATTTTAGCGGAAGTATCCGGGTTAAAACAAAGCATTGATTTTAAATTGGGTTACTCCCCAGAACGAATTAATCCAGGGGACAAATCTCATACTTTAGAAAAAATTATTAAAGTAGTAGCGGGAGAAGACCCGGAAAGTTTAGAGACAATTAGTAGAATTTATAATACTATTATTGATGCGGGAATTTATCAAGCTACGTCAATTAAAGTAGCCGAAACTGCCAAAGTTATTGAAAATACCCAAAGAGACTTAAATATTGCTTTAATGAACGAACTTGCTTTGATATGCGATCGCTTGGGTATTCGCACTCATGAAGTATTATCCGCCGCTAATACTAAATGGAATTTTTTACCTTTTACGCCGGGACTTGTAGGCGGACATTGTATTGGTGTCGATCCTTATTATCTCACAACTAAAGCTGAAGAACTAGGCTACCATCCCCAAGTTATACTAGCAG
>QQTW01000979.1_pt1 | contig 19350 bp, 17 predicted proteins | sample 1904831 | NCBI WGS metagenome assembly QQTW01 (sample SAMN09435610, study PRJNA476489) | Subsurface metagenome, whole genome shotgun sequencing project. | reverse complement strand
GTTGAGGAGCGATCGCCCAATGCTTTACTAACGTCCAATCCCCACAACTTCAAGCCATAAGCAGCATAATCTTCATAACCTAAACGCCCTTCTTGGTTGTACTGTTCTTTGCCATTAACTACAGCAGTCCCGTACATTTGCCCGCCAGAAGTCAAACGTTTGACTTGCCAATGTTTCCAAACTGCGGCTGTTTGCCCCTGGAATTGCGGATACTTTGCCCCAACAATTTTTAGCCATATTGCCATTCTGCCTAAATCGATAGCTGACCAACCAATTTCGGCGCGTTTGTCTAACTGTCCGTAATTGACAGGTACGAGAGTTTTGGCATTGTAGACTTTGTTCGGCAATTCTCCTTTGTATAAAGGCATAGATGCTAGAGTTTTCAGCATCTTACTCATTTTGGTTTCAAACTCAGCTTGGGAAACAAGATTGAGTTCTTTGGCACTAACTAAAGCTGCAATTCCTGCTGCTTGATCCCACATTGTTACCGAACTAAACTTGTCGGCGGAATTGACTAAGCCAGTTTCATCGTTCCAATTGCTTTGAAAATACGACCACGCAGAAGATGCGATCGCCTTTTCGGCTGCGGTTAAGGTTCCAACTCCAGGTGCAACGTAGGCAATTTTATTAGCTTTAAGTTCGTCAGGACTTATAGGTTGCCCAGGTAGAACTACTGATTTTGCATCGAGACTAGCAATTGATTCAGCTTGGGGGGTAGCCTTTAAAGATGTGGTTGCTGGTTGTTGTCTGGCAGCTGTTTTGGTAAGTTGCTGCGACCAAAAATTTAAACCAGCGATCGCAATTACTGCTGTCACAACTCCACCTACAGAAGCTAGCCAGGATAACTTTGTTGGTGGCGGTTCAAAATCAAAATTCATCGGGAATGCAACCTCTTTAAATAAATGGAAGTTTTTGTTGCTTGCTTCATTCCCCCTTCATACTTCCCAACTTTTTGCATTAAGTAACATTTACGTTGACTAAAATTTAAATCGCAGTTGACCTGTTAAAGTGCGACCGTTGTAGTTGCTAGTTCCTGTGTTATTCCTGACGTTAGAAAAAGCATAGCCAAGGTCTGCCTCTACATTGGGCGAGATTTTGGCTGTACAACGAGCTTGGTAGTCATTAGCACTATCAAACTTCCCTTCCAATCGTTGTCGTCCAAGCGTCGCAGATAGCCGACAGCGCAAGAACTCGAAAACATCGCCTTCCCAAGCAACTTCAGCGTTGTAAACCAAAAAATCTGGCGGGGAAAAATAGCCGGTGGTAGTTTCCAAATTGCGATCGTAACTCCAGTTAAATAAGTTAGCAGCTACCGAAAACTGCCCCAACTTCCGCTCTAACCTGCTAAATAACTGCCGTTCGTCGTTGCCGTCATTATATTTACCCAAGCGAAATGAAGCAAACAAGCTAGTATTAGAGTCAATTTGCCAAAATAAGTCAGGTCCAAATCGCCAAGCGGTAATTTGATTGTCTAAGGTTCTTGCATTACTCTTGTAGGGTCCTTGTTCTAAATTGGCTGATAGCACCACACCCGATCGCAAGTTACCAGTAGGAGTAACTTTTACGCCAATTGGCGCTTCTACCTTGGCATCAAGATTTATGGCTGTAGGTAAACGGTCAAATAAATCTACCCCTAATGCTGTTTGCACAGTCACTTGGTTAATTTTTCCTTCCCAGCCAACTTGAAAGGGAATATTAGTAATTGATTCGACTCCAGGTTGGTCAAAAGTATTAAAACCTGTTTTAAATGTAATTTTGTTACCATTTTGCAAGCGAAACTGCGCTGTTGGTTCGATAAATTGATTTCGTTGGTCAACATTATCTAAATTGTTGCGAAAATCTACTTGCAAACTATCCCAAACGACAGTCGGCGTAGTCGGTTCTGTAGTTACTGGCGGTTTTGGTGCTTCTGGAGGTTTTGGCGGCGGCGGTGGCGCAAGTTGCAAACTCGGATTAAAGTTTTCAGGTGCAGCAATTAGTATCGGCTGCTGATGGCGCAATAAAGTGGAGACTTCTATATCAACTGAATTGGGCATAAAAGTGTCGAGGTTGGTAGTCTCTTGACGTAGGTTCCCAGGAGGCTTAGGTAGTTGGGTAGCAGCCTGTAACTCGGCAGCACATAATAACCAAATACATAGATTTCCTATTCCCCATCCCAGCAGCCGCAAGGTGGATACACTATGCCCAGAGAGAGAAAGATTAGCTAGAAAAATATTTAGCATCGCTTCAGAGTAGGGTTTATAGGAAAAAAAGCGCGATCGCATCGCAGAACGTAGCATTATCAGGCTTTAGGGTAAGCAGCCAAAGAGCTTATGGAATCGAGTTCCTTTTCCCTTTAATATTTCCCAACCTATGAATCAAAATTACTTTGGCGCGGAGATTTATTTGTAGAGGTGCAGTCAAATGCGGTTACGACACTGGCAAAATAACAATCTTTACATTAAATTTCTGGGGAGCAGCTATTTTCTACAATGGAATTAGAGCAATTTATAACTTTGTAGCAGCCCCAAAAATGCCTAAAACCGTTGCTGAAGCGATGACACCTCAACCAATCGTCGTCAAGCCCCAAACACCCCTCAATGAAGCGATCGCACTTCTTGCTGAACGCCGAGTCAGCGGACTACCTGTGGTAGATGATGATGATCGTCTGGTAGGAGTTATTTCGGAAACAGACTTAATGTGGCAAGAAACTGGCGTGACTCCTCCTGCTTACATCATGTTTCTTGATAGCGTAATTTTTCTCAAAAATCCTGCCACTTACGAACGCGACTTGCATAAAGCTTTGGGGCAAACTGTTGGCGAAGTGATGAGCAAAGATCCAGTTACAGTTGCGCCTGACAAGCCTCTACGAGAAGCTGCGCAGCTATTTCACGAACGCGACGTGCGCCGTTTACCTGTAGTTGATGCGGATAATCATGTGATCGGTATTCTTACTCGTGGCGATATTATCCGCGCAATGGCAGCAAGTCAAGAATAATTGCTCGTAAACTCAATTCATCACCTATAAAATAATGACCGTTACTCCTGAATCTATTAGACAAATGCTCAGTTCTGAGGATTTGGCCGATCGCTTGCGGGCGGTAAACCAAATTCGCGAATTAGAAGATACAAAAATTGCCTTTGAACTTGTCCAAAGTGCTAGCCAAGATCGCAATGCGCGCGTGCGCTATTCTGCTGTTAGCCAAATGGATACTTTAGGCGGACAAGATTTGGAACTATCTTTAAACTTATTGCGCGATCGCTTAATCAACGATCCAGAACCAGACGTACAAGCAGCAGCTGCTGACTGCTTGGGTGCTTTGAAGCTTACTCAAGCTTATGAAGACTTGCAGCAACTTTACTACAATACTCCTGAATGGCTAGTCAAGTTTAGTATTGTGGCAACGTTGGGGGAGTTGGGCGATCCGCGATCGCTAGACTTGCTTAAAGAGGCGTTAAATTCAGAAAATGACTTAGTCCAAACTGCGGCGATTAGTTCTCTAGGCGATTTGGGAGACCAGCAGGCAGTTGAATTATTAATTCCTTATGCTAGTAACTCAGATTGGCAAATTCGTTATCGAGTCGTACAAGCCTTGCATAAGTTGGGCGGCGAACAAGCCTATACTACCCTAAAAATATTGGCAAATGATGAAGTAGAAGCGGTAGCGACAGAAGCTAAAAATTGCTTGCAGTCTGCATAGTTGGAGGAGTGGCGGTCGCATATTGGATTAAGTTGCAGTGCGATCGCTGCAGGAATTTTGAATTTACCTAAACTGAGCCTAATTTTTGCAAACTAAAGCACTCATCAAAGCTCAGTATCAATTCCGTATTCTCGTTCTAGAAAAGCTAATAATTTCTCTTCCAAATAAGTTAAATAAGTTTGTTTGCCTAAAGCCTCTAACACAGAAATCCCTCCCCTATCTAGTTCGCATTGCCACAGCCGCTTAATCCGTCTCAAGATTATCGGAAATTGATGTACTACGTCAGGCGAATCAACCGACTTTAAGTTTTCTGGTTTGACACTAATAGTTGTATTACAAACATCAACCTTGATAGTGAATTCATTTAACTCTACCGCCACACAAGGACAGCAATTATATCTGCGTTCCTCCCCTTCTAACTGAATCAGCGTAAAAACATCGCCAACAGAACAAAAGTCAGTAGCATAACGCAATGGTTTCTCCTTCAGTTGCTCAACAATACTCTTGACAATCCTGGCACTAGGAACCTTACCACCCGCTTGCTCTACTGCCTGCTGCCAACAAGTCCGTTGTGACTCTGGTTCTAGCTTAGTCAGTGGTCTGCACTGTGACTCATTGGTAGGAAAAATGTTCACAATTTGTGAACATCCTGATGCAAGATTATCCACAACCATTGCAGCATCAATCAAGTAATGAGCATAAATACGCTTCATACCAAAACGTTCATGGCAATATGACTCAAAATTTCTGTGTGTAGAGCGATACAAACGGCGCTCGCGCAGTTGTGCTAAAGCCTTCCCTGCTTCATAAAATGCCCGTTCTACCCGCAACTCCAAGCGATGGCGATCGCTCTGTTCATCATCACTTAATTCCTCAATAACTTCAGAACCAAGATGGCGATCGCCATCTAACTCCAAGCCCAATTGATAGAAAGATAGGGGAAATTTATTCTCAGCAACACGAGCAGATACTTTTGTAACTGAGTATGACTTACGGGCAGTTTGTTCTAAAATATTCATGGTGATTAATCGCTTAACAACTTGGATGAGAGAGGTTCCAGCTTTCTCATCCATCAACCTAAATAATACCATTGTACGACGCTATAAATAGCATTTATTTACGCTATTTAATACAGCAAAGCGCTACAATCAATTCATGTAAGTTAGACTGAGCAAATGGCGCGACCAGGTGGAAATCCAGAATTTGGGACAAAGTACCGCTTTGATTACGGTAGGACAGAGCCGTTATCAGAGCAGGTAAAGGCGCAGGTGCATCCAGATGTCAAGCACCAGCTTAAAGAGTTAGCGATCGCCAAACAATGTACAGTACCAGATTTAATCAGAGCGGCAATTGAGCAATATTTAACGCAAGCGCAAGCTGAAGGCACGAGCGAAGATGCGCTTACTGGTTAGTTATATATCCTACCCAGCTTTTTAGATTCTCAATTGCTTGTGATCGCACCGCGCACTAAAATTACAGTGCGATCAATACTGCTTGCGATCAAAGCCGGAATATTACCGCTAATAGCTTGTTGCAGCAATCCCTCTCTACTTGCACCCAGCACAACGACATCAAAATCTTTAGCATTCACTAGCTCAATTATGCCTTGGGCAACAGAATTAGCTTGCAACGGGGCAGCAGTTACAGCACCTTTTAAGTGCCGTTGGCGCACTAAATAGCGCATCCCCTGTTGTAAGATGTGTAGATTTGCTGGGGATGAAGAGTTCGGAAATACTTGACAAAGATGAATAAATGGCTGCTCAGAAAGAGTTAGAAAAGCAGGCAAAAGCCCAATAGCAGCTTGAGCATTGGGACCACCTGCCATTGGTACTAGCCAACGATTAAAGGCGGGAGAATCATTCGTCCTCATAGGAAAACCATGCATAGTCCATAGCACCGGATGCGGACTTAGGTTAATTGCTTCCTCGGAAAATTTGACTAACACGACATTGCAAGTTGCCTGTCTAATTAAAGTATCGACTACATTACCAAAAATGCGCCCTGGAGTAATAGTATTACCTTTCCAGCCCATCAAAACTAGGTCGATGTTTCGCTCCTTAATAGTTTCTAAAATAGCAGAGGCGACATCGTGGGCGACGCGAATTTGTGTATGCACGGGAATTTTATATTTGCGGGCTTCTACTTCAGCTTGACGCAACAACCGCCGACTTTTGGTTGTATTGACTTGCGTCTCGGCTGGCGAACTGTGGCGAGAAACAAGCATGATTTGAATGCACTCTAATTCGTAATGTCGTTCGCGGGCGATCGCGATTGCTAGCTGCAACAAGGCTGTAGCAGTCTGGGGATTAGCCAAAGGTAATAATAAGCGTCCCCGCCCAGTAGCAGGCGATCGCGTTTGATAAACGATGTAAGATGGCTCTGGTTGCGGTCCTGTTTTCCCAGTTTCACCATTGAGTTTGTCTGCTTCGGCACGAATAATATCAGCGCGGGTAATAATTCCAATCAGCTTTTTTTGCTCAACTACAGGCAATCTACTTAAGGATGCGCGATCAAGCAAATACAAAACATTAGCTAAACTTGCTTGCGGACTTACAGTTACAGGTTCTGGGGTCATGATTTGGCTTAATAGCGTATCCCCTGGCAAAGCGCGATCGCGCATCTTGGCGATATCTGTTTGCGTAACAATCCCCACTAATTTGCCTTCATCTACTACAGGAAAGCCGCGATGGTGAGAGCGAGAAAAGGCTTGTACTGCTTCATCTAACGTCATCTGCACTGCCAAAGTTTCAACTCTTGGTTGCATGACATCTTTAGCTGTTAGTTCTGTTAATAGTCCTTTACTAGGCGCTGCTTTTTCTAAATAGATGCCATTTAAAGCTAAAAGCTTGTCATAAAGAGAACCTGGATCTACTTGTTCGGCAATTAAGTAAGCAGTAACACAGCCAATCATTAACGGTAGTACCAGATTAAAATCTGTCGTCATTTCAAAGACGATCGCGATCGCCGTCAAAGGTACTTTGGATACGACACTAAAAAAAGCTCCCATCCCTACTAGAGCATAAGTAGTAGGTAAACCCATCCCAGTCAGTTTGTACTCTACCAATCCGACTAAATAACCAAGGGCTGAACCCATAATGAGGCTAGGTGCAAATAGCCCTCCTGGCGCGCCAGAACCCGCAGCTACCAAAGTTAGAACAAACTGAGCCACAAAAGCGATCGCCGCAATATACCAGCTAGCTTCGCCAGTAATTAGAAACTCTCTTAAGCCTGTATTATCTCGAAATGCAGCAGGGAGCAAAGCGATCGCAATTCCAGAAATTAATCCTGCCAAGGCAACTCGCAAAGGTAAACTAACGTGCAACCGCCGATAAAACTTGATGCTATTAATAATGCCGCGATTAAACAACGAGCCGAGTAACCCTGATAATATCCCTAACGCCAGATAAAAAGGTATTTCTCCTAGCGAGAAACTAGTAACATTAGCCGTTAGTTCCAAATTGAGTTGCAAACTCCTACCACCCAACAGTCGGGAAACTACCGCACCAATAAACGAGGCAACGATCGCCGTTCCTAAAGTTAGCCCAGATAGATCTTGGAGCAATTGTTCAATTACAAATAAAACGCCTGTAATTGGCGTATTGAAGGCAGCAGCTAATCCCGCCCCTGCACCTGCGGCAATAATTTGACGGCGGTGATCTGGAGACATGGGCAAATAACGGCTCAGTCCCCCAGCTAAAGATGCGCCTATATGAACAGTTGGTCCTTGTCTACCTAGAGTTAGCCCCGAACCCAAAGCGACGATCGCGCTAACTAGTTTTACTAAGGCAATCCGCCACGAAAGTTTAATCGGTACGTTGGCAAGAGTTGCCTTGACATCAGGAATCCCGCTACCGCCCGCCTCTGGGGCTAATCTCTGCACCAATAAGCCGGATAAAAACCCAAAAGATACCCCCACCAACGGCAATACAATCCATGCTGGAAATTGAGTTGAAGCATGGACACGCCATGCTCCTAGCCATCCCGAACTAACTTTGAGCAATACCGCAGGCAAAGCCGCAACTAAGCCGATTAAGACTGCGTAGGCGATCGCGCTGGTTCTACTAGTTGGCAAAAGCCACTGGCGGAGGCGCGCAATTAGATCGATTTGCAGCATTACTTTGTCAAGAAGGGGAAAGGGCGCGAGCTTTGCGGCGGGAGTAATCCCTCCGCAAACGTCGCTTGGAAGGGTTAAGGGGGAAAGGGAAATAATTTTGAGAGCGATCGCGGTTTTTTAGCAAGCGAATTTTTCTATAAAGTTTCCCTTTCGACGCAGGCAAAAGGCTAAAGCATTCTTCTTGTTTACCACTTTTGTTTTAGCTCAACAACCAGTAATTTTACGCAATCGCAACTACATACTAATTTAGCAGCGAGTTAAGTTATCAGTGAATTTTCGCTTGGACTGCTACTAAAAATGCATTAACTTTATTTATAAGTCAGTTATATAAAGTTCTTGTAAAACTGCTGCATAAAAAATTAATAAATTATTTAGATTAACTCATTAGCTCTGTTTGGTTTCAAAATATCTCATTTATGGCAATTACTAACAAAACCATAAATTAAACTACTATTTAGGATTAATAATTATGCAAGCTACCTCTACTATTTTTTCTACTTGGCAACAACTAAAAAGTCAAAAAATTAGTTGTGAAGAAGCACTTAATAACTTAGTAAACGAGCAAGGAAATGTAAATCAAGCTTTACTCGATCGGGAAGTTAGCAATAGATTTCTTAGGCATTTTACAGACAAAAATTCTTTACCTTCAGTAATTCCCTTACTTTTATGGCGTGGTTGTTACTATTTAGGCAGCCATACTAATTTATCACCGAGTGCGATCGCTCACCTAGCCCAGCAAACTGGCAGCCAAATTAAAGTAATTCCCATTGCCTACAAAAGCTATTGTGCTTGGGTACGCGCTCAAAATATTGACCCCAACCGCACTAATATTTCCCTGATAAATCCAATTACAGGCGAACAAGAGCCAGAAGATATTAGCGAAACTACCCAACTGCACCTTGCCAAAGCAGACGATCAGACGGCGCGGATTAAAACTATACTTGCCGCAGCTTTACGCAACAGAGCTAGCGATATTCATCTAGAACCAATGCCAGATGGCTTAAGAGTGCGCTACCGCATTGATGGTGTTTTGCGGCATATCACAACCTTACCTGCGGATGTAAGCCGCAAAGTGATCGTCGCCCTAAAAGTTATGGCTGATATGGATATTTCCGACAACCGCCGTCCTCAAGATGGACGGATGGAAGAGAAATATGCCGCAGGTGCAGAGTCAGATTTATCTATGGATATGCGAGTTAGTACCTTGCCTTGCGTCAATGGCGAAAAAGCTGTAATTCGGTTACTACCAAGGCAAAATCCTTTTTCTAATATTGAAAACTTGGGCTTGACACCAAAAGCTTTATCTATTTATAAAACTTGGTTAACCCAGCCTCAAGGCATGATTATTCTTACAGGTCCTACTGGTTCAGGCAAAACTAGCACTCTTTATACAAGCTTGCAAGCTGTCGCCAAAGAACACGTCAACGTAGTAACAGTTGAAGATCCTGTAGAGTATGTTTTGCCCAGCATTACCCAAACTCAAGTACATGAAGCTGCGGGGATGACTTTTGCCGCAGGTTTGCGGGCAATTATGCGTCAAGATCCAGATATTATCATGGTCGGCGAGGTGCGGGACTCGGAGACAGCAGAAACAGCAGTACGGGCGGCGCTAACTGGTCACTTAGTCCTTACTACTTTGCATACTAATGATGCTGTTGGGGCAATTCCTCGCCTGCAAGATATTGGTCCCGATCCTGGTTTACTTAGCGATGCTTTACTAGGAATCGTGGCACAGCGCCTCGCACGTCGCAATTGTCCCCATTGCTTGGAAGCTTATACTCCTAATCGGGCAGATTTAAAAGTATTGGGCTTAAGCTGGGAGCAAGCAAATGCTTCTCAATGGCGCAAGGGAAAAGGTTGTGCTAAATGTTTTAATTCTGGTTATCTAGGGCGAGAAGCGTTGGTTGAGTTGCTAAATATTGACGCAACGGTGCGGGAGGCAATTTACGAAGGCAAAATGTCTCAATTGCATAAGTATCTCAATGAAAATAACTTTCACTCATTTCGGATGGCAGCGATTGAAAAAGTTACAACTGGTTTAACTACGATAGATGAAGTATTGCGCGTGCTGCCTAGTAGTGCTTTGTATTACAAGGCTTCAAATATAGATATCACCCCATCAGGAGCTACCAATCAAGAGCAGAAAGGAGAGATTGCTGACTTGCTATCAACAGTCCCACATCCTCATCATGGCTCCCAGCAAGAGGAAAAGTACAATTAATGCCTGCCTGTAGCTGACAGCCCTTCTACAATCAAAGATGGAGTGTAGCAAGAGCCGTTCCAGTCGGCATCGCTACCTAGCGCAACTAATTGTTTTAGGGCTGTGTAGATATTACCTGCCACCATAGTATCTTTGACGCGCCCGATCGCCTGACCTTTTTTGACTCGATAGCCCAAGTCAACGTTGATCGAAAAATCGCCAGAAATACTACCGCCACCGCCTAACATTTGATCGACAATGATGCCGTCATCTAATTGTTCGATCAAGTCTGATAAACAGTGGCTTCCGCTTTGAACTAATAAATTAAATAACCCAGGTGTCGGGTAACTACCCAATCCAGGACGAAAACCGTTCCCTGTCGTCCCTGTACCTAGCAATCTGCCTGTGGTGCGATCGCTAGCAAAATTTTGTAGTACTCCATTTTGGATAAATATCAAGGGTATAGTCGGAGTCCCTTCATCATCGAAAGGACAACTAAAAGGACCATTTTCGGGTTCTTGGGAAATAGTTATCGCCGAAGACATGACAACTTGCCCAAGGCGATCTGTCCAGGGAGACGCTTTTTCTAACACCCGCTTACCATTTAGCGCCGCTTGTACCGTACTCCAAAGCATATCTGCTGCTTTGGACGTAAATAAAATTGGTACGCGCCCTGTAGGCGGAGAAACATTTTCCTGCGTCCAATCTAAGCGCTGCAAAATTTGTTGGACAATTGCCTCTGGGTGCAAAATGTCGCGCTGGGTTTGCCCGTCAGATACGCTTAAAAAATCATCGCCGCGTATCCATTCCACCGCCAGAAAAGCGCTTAGTGTAGTGTCAGTATAGTAACAATCTAAACCGTGAGAATTGACCAACCGAGTAGATTCGGTATCGCTATCCAATTCTGCACTCACCAAGACATCTGGGTATGCAGAGCGAACTTGCGCGATCGCCTGTTTGCCCCATTCTATTAACTGAGTTACTGCTACCTCCTGCCCCAAGTTAGGATAATTTGGCTTGGAATTAGTACCTAGTTCAATTGGTTCTGGTTCGTTGAGTTGGCTCAAAGCTAAAGCTCGATCTACTAGCGCTTGAGGTGCTACAGGACCGTAAGCCACTGCTAGCCCTGGACATCCATCTCGCCACAGCCGCAGAGCCGTACCTTCGGTTTGGGCGCTTTCTAGCTGCTTGAGACGGTTTGCTTCAAAGAACACTGGACGAGACAGCGACCTTGATTGATATACTTCTGCCGCCTCTGCGCCAGATTTTGCGGCTATTTCTAACAATTGCTCTGCGAGTATTGTGTCTTGCAGTGTTTCAGGACCCATGAGTGCTAAGAGTGTAGGAAGTTTTGCAGAGAAAGCCACGAAAATGCAGCTAACAGATGATGCGCCCCAAAAAACAGGCAAACTAATCGCTTGTTTTTGTGCTTGTACTAATAATTCACCGCTTTACCATCAATTTACGGTAGAGCAATTTCCTGTAATAGCCAAAAACCTGCAAATGATTGAGAATTTGGATCGGATTGCACAGCTAGAAAATGCACTCCGTTAGCTTTTTGTTTAGCAGTTTCAAATTCTTGGACTTGTTTTAAAGTCTCAGGTCTAGTTAAATTAGCTACAATCCAACTATCGCTAGCACCAGTTGCTAATAGCAATCTTCCTGGGGGAGTATTGTCAAATTGCAGAAAAGCTAATTCCAAACTTGACATCCAACCAGCTAAAGGTAAAGCTCTAGGTGAGAAAATTGCTATACCAGGAACTTGTGTTTCTGGCGTTATCCCAGCAATTTGCCAGGGGAAAGCTTCACCAAAACTAATATCCCATTGGGGCATTTCCGCCAATGCCGCAGCTTCTGTGCTGACAACCGTCCACTTTTGCCCAATCAAAGCATCAGGCAGGCGTTGGGGGTTAGGTGTTTCCAAACGTACAGATGGATTAGAAATAGGTTGATATCCTGGTTGTTGGGGATAAACATCTTGCAGTCGTTGTTGCAACCAATGGTAAAGAGTTAAAGTCCGGCGGCTAGGTTGGGCTGGAATGCCCAAGTCTTCGCAGGCTTTAACAATCATATTATTCATTTGGCGGCGAAAGAACCTAAATTTTAGCGGGGCAACTCCGGCTTGAGCAATAGCTTCTGCTAGCGCTGCCTTTAGCCAAGCAGAATTTACCTGCGTGCTGGGACAGTACTGAGCGTACCGAAACAGTGAATCTATATCGGTATCAATGGTCAGAGGACTTTCGCAAACTAAGACTTCCCAAAGCTTTTTGTTATTTTCATCTACAACTGGACGCGAATAAAAATCGATTTCCCAAATACTACCCATGCCTTGCCGTCAACATTTGGCTATTTGTTATAGATCCTACAGGCGATCGCACCCTTCTTTGATAAGCGATCGCTTATCCCTAAAATTGAATTAGTAGCGATCGCCATATTTAGGGCAGGGCGATCGTTAAAAATAGAGGATGCAAGATCTAATAAAATAGGTCGTGCTTTACTCTGCATTTTTCGTCCCTACTACAACATGCAAATTAAATGTTGCACAGCTTATTATGAGCTACTGTCTCAATCCTGCTTGCCACCACCCAGAAAATCCTGATGGGCTAGACACTTGTAGAAGTTGCGGTAAAAAGCTATCGCCATTACGCAACCGCTATTATATTATTCGCCCCTTGGGTGGGGGAGGATTTGGCAGGACTTTTTTGGCAGAAGATCGCGATAAGCTAAACGAGCTATGTGTTGTCAAACAATTAGTTCCGCAACTGCAAGGGACTAACGCCCAAAAGAAGGCACATCAACTATTTCAGCAAGAAGCAAGGCGCTTGCAACAATTAGGCGAACATCCCCAAATTCCGACGTTATTTGCTTATTTTGAAGAAGATGACTATCTTTATTTAGTCCAGCAGCTAGTTGTTGGGCAAAATCTCCGCGAAGAATTGGACTTGCAAGGAGCATTTAGCGAACAGCAAATCTGGGAATTATTTGCTGATTTATTGCCTATATTGAAGTTTACTCACGATTATCAAGTTATTCACCGCGATCTCAAGCCTGACAATATCATGCGCCGTCAGAGCGACGGGAGACTTGTATTAATTGATTTTGGCGTATCCAAACAGTTTAGCGACAGCGCGATGGCTGCGCCCGCCGCTAAGAGCGGCATCGCAAGTGTTGGGACTACTATCGGTTCTTTTGGTTATGCTTCTAGCGAACAAATGAATGAAGGCGCGGCTTATCCGGCTAGCGATCTTTATAGTTTAGGAGTAACTTGTTTTCATCTTTTGACGCAGATTTCTCCATCCCATTTATGGACAGAATACGGCTATAGCTGGGTAAAGCAATGGCAGCAACACCTAAACGTGCAAATTAGCCCAGAACTTACATTAATCCTAGACAAGCTATTACAAAAAGATATAAACCTGCGCTATCAATCGGTAGATCAAGTCTGGCAAGATTTGAAAGCGCTACCTAAATCGAGCGTGCCGACAATGCAAGTACCGTTCGACGATCTTGTTGCCAATACAGACAGCCAAAAACAAGCTAGGCATACTCAGCGCGGGGCTTCTACGACAATTATTCCCACAAATACGTGGCAAAAGAAACTACTATTGCTAGGAGGATGTGCAGCAGTTTTGTTGCTTGGCTTTGTCGGATACCAATATTGGCAAGGGCAACCTCTAACTTTAATGGGTCATGCTGGAGAAGTAAACGCTGTTGCTATTAATCCTGACGGCAAAAGTATTGTTAGCGGTAGCGACGACAAGACGATTAAAGTTTGGGATTTAAGCAGTCGCACTTTGCAGCACACGCTTAAAGGACATCAAGACTGGGTTTATTCGCTCGCCATTAGCCCTGATAGCCAAACGATTATCAGTGGCAGCAAAGACACAACTATCAGACTGTGGAACTTACCTACAGGCAAACAAATTCGTACTTTGAAAGGACATTCTAGCTATATAAATAGCGTTGCTATTAGTCCAGATAGTACAAAAATTGCCAGCGCAAGTTATGACAAAACAGTAAAAGTCTGGAACCTAAAAACTGGGCAAGTAGGTACTCTTCAAGGGCATTCTAGAGAAGTTTTAGCAGTTGCTTTTAGTCCAAATGGCAAAAAAATAGTTAGTGGCAGCGTAGATAGAACTATTAAGATTTGGGACTTGAACGCTCTCAAAGTCCAACATACATTAACTGGACATACTGGCGATGTAAATGCGATCGCAATTAGTCCCAACAATCAAGAATTAGCAAGTGTCAGCGATGATAAAACTATTAGACTCTGGAATCTCAACACGGGCAGAGAAATTCGCACTCTTACCGGACACATGGCAGACATCAACAGCGTAGACTTCAGTCCAGATAATCAGCATATTGTTACTGGTAGCGACGATCGAACCGTAAAGATTTGGAATTTAAGTACAGGCGAAGATATATACACCTTCAAAGGACATCTGGGCGCAATATTTGCTGTAGCTTATAGTCCTGACGGACGCACAATAGTTAGTGCTAGTGCCGACAAAACAATTAGAACGTGGCAAGTACCTGAGTAGGATTGAGACTAATCATCGACGGCTTTGGCGATCGCTTCTTCCATTTCCTCAATTGAAGCTGCTTTCATTCCCTGACGGTGCAATATACCCGACAATGCACTGACAGGTACATTAAGTGAAATAACTTTAACCTCACCGCTCTGGTCAATTACAAACTCAACTTTACTGCCAGTATCTAATTTTAAGTAGTCGCGAATTTCTTTGGGAATAGTTACTTGACCTTTACTAGTAATGGTTGCAGTCATTACTTCCATTCCTTACTATTTTAGCAAATTCTAGATTGCTAAAAAACTTTAGATTTTGGCTTAAAACAGTGACAACTCCGATTGCTAGCGCGATCGGAGTCAAGTCATTTAGTTAGTGCGAGGAGCGCTATTTACGGAACATCAATTGGAATTAAAGCATTTTCCGGCAAATATTCTTTAAAACGTCCATCATCTGCCAATACCAATGTCATGCGTAACTGATAATCAGGCGGCATTTGTAAATCTGCCCAAGGCACAGCTATTTCCAAACATTTATCTAGCCCCACCTGCGCGCGACTAAAGCGGGGATGCCATTGATGATTATCACCAGCTTCTTGAAAATGCACGGTTTGAGTGAGCAAATTAATTTCTAATTGATGGTGAAATAAGTAATTTAGCGGCGCTTGATCGGGCAAACCCTCTAAAGGTGCGGGGCTGTTGTGCATTGTGCGATCGGGATAAAACCAGAGTAAATTCAACTGTGGTGGACAATCGCGCCCTGGTTGAATCCCGCTTTGAAAATCTAGACGCAAGTAAAAATTGGAGTGATCTACTCCATACCACAACCTTTGAATTGCACTGCTGCGGTGCATTGTGCCTCGCGCCCCGCCTACGTCCAATCTTCCTGCGCGATCCCAGTCTTGTTCGTCGCCAAGTCCATTGATCATTGGGTGAATAAAGCCTTCTGGACGGCTATCTAGCTTGGCTTGGTGGGCTTCTACTGGCTGGCGGATACTTGGCGGTACAGGCTCATTTAAAGCTTGGTAAATGCCGTATAAATGCTCTCTAAATAGTTGGTCGAACATGGCATCTTGATTAGATGAATGCCCTTCCCCAAACCACCAAAACCAGTCAGATCCTTCAGCGGCATATAGTGCTTCCCAAGCTGCGGGATTGTTTTCTTCTGTTGCTTCGGGGTGACTTGCTAACACGGCTCTAGCTTCTGTAAGTAAGTCCCAAGCACGGTTTTTAGCAGGATCGCCAATCCAAGTTGTAAAGCTGCCATCTACCCAAGAACCGCTATGCAGGCGATCGCTTGGTAAAGTAGCTGTAACTGGGAAGGAGTCGAGATATTCAGATACAGTTACAAGTTTTAGCTGTTCGTTGTCGCTTAGACTTTGATACAAATTCTCTAAAAATGGCTTGCCATCTTCTGGGTAAAATTCCCAACAGTTTTCGCCATCTAAAGCAATTGTGACTAAATAAGGTCGATCTAAGCTTGTGCTGCCGCTAGCTTGGCGATGTTTGAGGGAATGAGCGATCGCTTCTAGATGCCCCACCAAGTCCGCAGCGGCACGTTTTGGGGGCATGGAGCTATAACTAAAGCCAATTAGATCTGATAAGCGGTGATCGCGGAAAACTATTGCCAAATCGCCTGCTGGAGTCTGGAGGCGGTAAGGTTGATACAATAGTTCTGGCTGCAAGACATTTCCTGCCCCATCTCGGTTAAAAAAGTGCTGTAGCGTCCACCCTAGTACCGCTTCATCGGAGCATAGCCACTTAAAACCTTGTTTGGCTACATAAGGCAAAATTTCGGGGCTTACAGACTGTTCGGAGGGCCATAAGCCGCGCGGCTGCTGCCCAAATCTATCTATATACAAATCCCATGATTTTTGTAAGTGGCGGGGAATATCCTCAGCCCATTGGAAGCGATGTTTGGGTAGTGTCATCTGGGGAACGGCGACTCGCCCAGCATCTGTATCGGCGAGTAAGGGTAATATTGGGTGCGTGTAGGGCGTAGTTGTTACTTCTAGTTGCCCTGTCTCTTGCATTTGCCGATGTTGGGGGATGATGCGGCTTAAGATTTGCCGTTGCTTGGAATAAATGCGCTGGCGATCGCTTAAAGTAAAATCCTTCCCTCGTTGCAACCATCCGGCAATTTCTGGATCGTCCCAAAATAGCGGATCTATCCACGCTAAATTATGCCAAGCTAATAAGTCGCTGTAATCTTGCTGCTGCCAATTATCTAAACACCAAGCTCTGCCTTTATCTTGCCTTTGCCCATAAAGCTCTGCGTAGCGGGGATGGGGGTCAATTAGCGTATGGTGGTTGGCATCAAAAAAGTGTTCGATGATAAACTGCTGCTGTTCCCTATTTATCTGGTCGTCGGGAGTTAGGCTGAGTGTTAGGTAAGGATCGAAAGCAGTTCCAGCAATGTAGTCTTCTATTTGCAATATCAAAGAAGGAACTAAATTTACTGTTTGGTGCAACTTCGGATAGCGCTCTAACAGCAATACCAAATCTAAATAATCTTTTGTCCCGTGCAGGCGCACCCAAGGTAAGCGGTACTGCTGAGAAGTAGAATTGCTGCTGTCACGACCTTTGTATAGAGGTTGATGCTGATGCCAGATAAAAGCTACATACAGGGGATGAGACATAAAGTAGTTATGAGTTATGAGTTATGAGTTCTAAGTTAAATCAAAATTCATAACTCACAACTTAAAATTGCTAAATTATTTGTTCAACTTCAGCAATTTCTGGAATCATCTCGCGCAAGCGGCGCTCAATACCCATTCTCAATGTCATTGTCGAACTAGGGCAAGAGCCACAAGCTCCTTGAAGGCGCAATTTTACAATTGGACCATCTAGTTCTACCAATTCTACGTTACCCCCGTCAGAGATGAGATAAGGGCGCATTTCGTCCAAAACTGTTTCTACATTGTCGATTGTCAGTTCCATGATGTCAGCCTCTTTTTAAATTACTTCTTTATCTATGCTAGATCTAATTGCTCGTAGCTTTTAAACAGTTGCAGGCTCTAGTAGTTTTACATTAGAGAAGCTAAACTCTGTTGTGGTGCGCGTACCATTTTCGTAGGACTCGATCGCCTGCTTGGTCATGATATAGTAATCGCCAGCTGGCTCAAAGGTATCTCTAAACTTCAGTACGCGCGTAACTTCGTCAGTTTGAGGATTGCGGAAAACTACATCGTAGCGCGACGATACATAGCCATTACCTGTATCTACACTTTCTTGAGTATCGATGACAAAAGCCATTCTGCCCATGACGCGGCTAACTTGGCAGATTTCTTGACCGCGAATCTTGTAGTTAGAACCCATCGCGTCGCCTTTGACAAGGATTTCTGTCGCCCCAGTTTCATCGCTTTGCCCTAAGCTAAACTCATTTTTGCCGTGGGATTGCTCGAACTGCGATCTTTTACGGTGAGTTACGATATCTCGCAGTTGGGTATAAACACTTTCTTGTACTGTTTCGTCTTCTATACCTTCAACATCTACGCTCAAGTCGCGGTTGATGCGAATTTTACCGTTGTAGACTTCATCGCCTTGCTTTACTTGCACGTCGGCGCTGTAGCCAGGAAACTTCTCATCCCAGGTGTAACGATTTTCGTAAGCTGCTTTGAATAATTCACGAGCCGTCGTTTGAGTCATAAAGCTTGTTTTGATTGCACTTTTTTACAGTTTAGCGATGTTAGGAGCAGATTTGGCGCTGCTATAGTTAGCGATCGCCCAATCTAAAGTACAGTTAGGAATTTTTGTAGAGCGATCTCTAAATACTCAGTAAATTTGAAGTGGAAGCACTTTTAAACTGCTAATGCTACAATTCTTACATATTTCTTACTTGTGGTACGGCTCAATCTGATGGAAGTAACACGGTTGTCGAGCAAAGGACAAGTTATCATTCCCAAAGCCTTGCGTACTGCTCACCATTGGGAAGCAGGTCAAGAACTTATTGCTATTGATGTCGGCGATGGTGTGCTGCTAAAACCCAAAAAACCTTTTGCAAAGACGACGTTAGCGCAAGCAGCAGGATGCCTGAAATATCAAGGGAACCCGAAAAGTCTAGATGAGATAGAAGAGGCGATTCGCTGCCAAGTGATGGAGCATTGGCATGGTTGCAGTTGATACAAATGTTGTTGTACGGCTTTTAACCCAAGATGATGAACAGCAATATAATGATAGTCTCAAGCTATTTCAAGAACAAGATATATTCATGCCGGACACGGTAATCCTCGAAACTGAATGGGTATTACGTTTTGCCTACAATTTTAAACCTGACGAGATTTGCAAAGCATTCAGAAACTTGTTTGGTTTGCCCAACGTTCAGCTTACAAATGGAAATTTGATGGCACAAGTTTTGCAATGGCATGAGCATGGTCTGGATTTTGCCGATGCACTACATTTGGCACAATGTCAGGAATGTTCTGCAATATATACATTCGACAGTAAGTTTGTCAAAAAAGCCAAAGGACTAACTACTTGTGAAGTTGAGCTACCTTAATCCTTGCTATAATGAAAGATCTAGCGCGTCCGCACAGGCGGACTTTGTACGTCTGTCCACGAATTTTATTCACTCATACTATATTTAGCTACTTTCTCTTAGCCAACTATACAAAGCTTTTTTCGGAGAGATAATTTCTGCTAACGAGGTGTAGTAATAGTCTTGCCAACCTATTTCGGGTAAGCCGCAAAAGAGCATCAAGTTGAGCGGATAGCTTTCGCTATCAGTGCAGCGACGAAAGTCGTCTCTAAATAGAAAAATTGCTTTATTACAGGCGATCGCTATTCCTAATTCAACCATTACTCCCTCATCAGGTGGTGTGCCGTCAAC
>QQTW01000978.1_pt1 | contig 19363 bp, 24 predicted proteins | sample 1904831 | NCBI WGS metagenome assembly QQTW01 (sample SAMN09435610, study PRJNA476489) | Subsurface metagenome, whole genome shotgun sequencing project. | reverse complement strand
GTAAGAAATCGGCGGCAAAGATGGCATCTAAATCTGGTGATGCTCCCATCCATTCAAAAGTGAATCGTCGCGCAAGAAAGCCCGTCGAAACAAGTAGCGACAGTGAGGAAGGCGAGGTAAGTGACCGCCGCAATAGTAAGGAATGGATCCCAACTGCTGGACCAAAGGCACCATCTTCGCATCCTGCTTTCAGAGCCCGGGTGAAGAAGAGCAAGAATCCGGCAAGCGTACGAAATCCTTGACCATCCTTGCATTTTCGCATCCTCGCTCCGTTTGTGAACCGAACTAATCAGCGTCCCACCATAGTACCTTACAGAGTCGCTGTTTCAGCCTACCGAACGCGTGTACGTTTGTGATCTTGTGGATGGCAAGGAGGTCTTCACGGGTCCTTTCGTGATACAGGAAATTGTTGGTGAGGAGAAGTACCGCTTGGCCGACGCTGCAACTGGACAGGTGGTCAAGGACAATGTGCCGGGAGAAAAGTTGCGGGATCGAGCATAATGAGTTCTTAATCACGTTGGGTCATAATGCTATTCATGACCTTAATTTCGCTGCCTACTTAATAGATCTAAAACCGGTTGAGGATAATACGTCATGATCCTAGAAAATTTGGACCATCTCTCGATTTCTGAAGATCTCTCCTGTTACGGTTGAACAGATTTCTGCTGAAAGCTAATCGCCTTGCTGACAAAAATTGAGTTCCTTTCTCAGGACTTATTATGAGAGTAAGGTTTTTTGTATCTGTCTGAACCAAAGGAAACCTCTTCTCTTCTGACCTACTCCCAATCATCGAAAACCCGCAAGGCTGTCGCAACGTACTTTGAATAAAGAACGCGAAGCAGAACCAGACGCCATGGCAGACCAGGGATCCCAGAGGAGGGCATGGAGAAAAGCACTATTGGACTGTGGGAAGTCACTCTCTTTCAGACGGACTTGGGAAAAAGTCAGTGGGACCTTTCGGATCGAACCAGGAGAGACAGTACCAATCAGTCCTTTGGCAAGGAGTACGTATGGCTGAACCAACGACTAGAGTTGCTATGTTATAAAGCACTGTGGACTTCATTTCTATTCTTACCAAAAGCCTTGATTGAATTTCTTGCGCAAGAGAAAGAACAAGTAGAGGAAAAACGAAGATCTAACATGTGATTTTAATGAGCTCATGAGGCTGATCTTTGAGACTTTACAGTTGACAGTTACCCTCGTGGCTACCCTCAATTTGCGGCTCTGGTCAATGCGGACCCCTCATTTGCAGTATTCCGACGTTTTGGAACACTTCGCGCGCGCTCACTACTTTACAAACAGGACGAGCTGGCTGAGCTAGAGGCTCGGCTCAACGAGGTGGATGCAACTGAACGGCGACAAGTGTACCTGAGTTCTAGACGGCGAGACGCAAACAAAGAAAGAAAGACACTCATGCAGTCAATTGACAAGAGCCTTATTGAATACGGTACGACTCCACTGACCCAGTCTCATAATTTTACGGTTTCGATTTCACCATCTTTTTCCCATGCGGAATGCTGATAATTCCTGGATCTTTTACGCGCATAACAGATCGATCGTTTGTGAATTTTCAGCGGATTATCAAGTCACCTCCAGTCTTATCGAGACATTTCAAGAACCTGACCAACTGGGTCTACAATACTAAACCATTAGTTGCCTCGGAGAGCCAGTATTTGAACCATGCAGAAGATTTCATGGATGGGATGGAGAAGGGAGAATCCGACAATTTAACTTGGATTTTGGAATCAGCGATGTACCGCTTGGGCCTTGAGAAGGTTGGTGTCTCCTAATGGCATCCTAGCCTCGAAGAGGCCAAATCTGGACGGAGGCTGATAAAGGTGCAACTGAGTGCAGCTCATTCAAGACAGGGTAAGAAGGCTCTATCATCACAATTGAATTCTACACGAATTGTCTCTAAATCTCTACCAAAGCGAGCCCAACAGGTTACGGAGGACAAAAACGTCATTATTTGCTCTAACGAGCGTGTCTACTGCATCTCCCGTCTCCTTGTGATCATCCTGGCCATCACCCTGTTGGTTGTTCCCATCGTGTTGCTTTATCTGTTTGAAAAAACAGTGGTGAGGTTGTCAATCGTCGTTGTGTTCATTTTGCTGTTCCTGTGCACCCTTGCGTTGTGCACGACAGCTCGAAACTTCGAGATTTTTGCAGCTACTGCCGCGTAAGAGAACCTTTTCACACAGTTGACCAACACGGAAATTTGTACTAATTGATTAAATAGGTACGCAGCGGTCCTCGTTGTATTTGTCGGCAATTTTACTACTGTAATTTCGGACTCATAGGACCGACTGACAGATCCATGGAGTAATAGCCAGCAGAGGACACGTTAGAGTGTTATTATTGTGGGAGGAATTTGGATACGGGGAGACATTGGATTTGGGATCAAACCTTGGATGAAATGATGAATCGATGCGTAGACTGGGCATGCGTACCCGACTAGGTACTGAGTTTCGTTGGAATCTATATTACTATTTCCCCTTTCAACCCATTTGATCATCATTTTATGCTTGGACCCATTACAAGAATCCGAAACTCCCAATGACGAATTCTCACCCGGAGTAGATAGGCTTCAAACTGCATCTCCAGCTAACTCCAAGACATCGAGAACTTGCTCTCGAAAAGCTCGAAGTAACTTTGAGTTGTTCCTGTCATCGACCGCCACACTGAACGCAGTTTCTCGTCCCTCTAGGCACATCAAGACAATGTGCTGATACTTTTCCCCCATCGTATATCCAAGTCTAGCTTGAGCCTGCTCTCGGAGTTGAGACTGAACCGTCTCGCCATGTTTACAAAGCCGAAACCCGTGGTTTGTATCCAGCGAGAGCGTTATGGCTCGCTGCCACAATCCGATTTCAAGGAGAACCACGCCTAAGGCTTGATGTTCCGAGAGGGTAAGTAAGAATAATCTAAGCTTTATGAGGGGTGCAAACGAACCGTAAATGTCGTGAACCTTTTTAGCAGGCACACTTGGTCTACCCCAGCGTTCGGGATGACGATATATGTTTCGCTCAATGTTCCAGTCGCTTCTTCGGCTTGAAAAATCTGACTCTAGTCGACTGTACTCGACTCCCAATAACCATGGCTCAAGGTACTCTTTTTCCCGAAGAAATAGAATATTCTCACTTCGGAGATTTTGGTGCACCCAGCCGTGGCAGTGAAAGCAGTAGACTGCCTGCGCGATCTTCCGAGCAAGTCTGAATCTCTGTGCGAGAGCAGGCCGGTCAATACCTGGCCTAAGAGGTATGGAGTTCAACAGTGGTATTATCGATGATGCGCCATTGTGATGTTCAGGGAAAGAATAAACAAAGCCGGAACGAGAATTAGCGTGGTCCTCGAAATAACCTTTGAAGGGAAACATTCTGAATTCATTACTGTTCTGTGCTGAACAAAGAGCAGCGAGCTGGCGTATCCTATCGGCCGTGCCCTTTGGCACCCATCCGCTTGAGTCTTGCGATGCTTCTTTGTATTCAATTAAGACTTCTTGGTCATTGACTTTGCCATGCGTAAGGCCATGATTCGTTTCTCCGATGCTGAGAGTATCGAGCTCTACCTGGCGGGCGCTGGTGCATCCCTCAGTATCAGTAAGGATCATCATCACTGCTGCAGAATTTGAGAGGCCAATGTCCTGGGCTAGCTTATTCCGTTTCAAGATCTCAAGAGCCTCGGTCTTTCTGAAAGTCGGAAGAGAAAAGATAAGTTCTCTGATCGAACAAAACAAACTCTGGTTGGATCTCTTTAATGTCTCACATGTATCAATCGCCACTTCTGCATCGTCAAACTGTCTGTTTAAGGTATCCTCACCAGGTGGCTTGACCTGCTCGACAGCACATAGAGTTTTCAGTAATGCAGCCTGTCCATCTTCATCAGCAGAATCCAGCAGGCTGTTCTTTTTCAGATTGATATCTTCTTTTTGAATAACAAATCGTTGGAGTTGCTGCCGCTGAAAGACGGCTTTCTCTATGTCTATCGACGCCACCGAAGAAGGGGCGGCTGTCTTGACCCAGGCAATAAGTTGTTGTACCTCGGGATCTTCAAGAAACTGGACCTTAAAAGTAACTGACGCAACAGCATCCCTTGCATGTATTGAGATTGATTTTGATAGCGATGGTTGCGGAAGCGGCTGAAGGACAATGCTGCCACCATGGCTTTTCGATGATCCAAAGTGAAAAGGGCTTTCGCTCAATCCAGCAAGGTCGCTGGAGAGCCACCCGTGCAAGGCCGAGACTGAAATGCTGCGATTAGACCGAGAGACCTCTTTCAATTCGGAGATTATTCCGCTGGTAAAAGATCGTTTGCCAACACCGGTGGTTGTGAGGTTCATCGCGCAAGCTGCAAGAAGCTCAAGGTCTGGAGAACGCATGCTTCGGACGGCGAGTGAGGCGTGGCAACAATCGAGAAGCAACAGAACATCGCCATCGGCGGCACCAAGAGCGGGTTGAACGTCAGACCATCGTAATGTCGGTCCACCATCCTCTTTCCTGTATTGAAGACTGTCAGAAAGAATTCCATCTGATTAGGGTTGGACATGATACGCTGCTAAAATGAGTTTCCGCAGTCTTTCGTCTGTCTCATCGTCTGGATCGCCATGCCCCGAGTAGTAAACGATGGTCAATGTGGATTCCAAGGAGTGCTCCAGAACAAACTTTGATATTTCCTGCTGCAGCAGTGCTTGCGATCTTCTCGTGGGAATAACAAAGGTATAGACTGCATAGCGAAATTGTTGCTGCAGAAGATCTTTAAGCCTATTGACCTCTTTCTGACAACCCAAGTCGTCCTCCCCCCAATAGAGGAGAAGAACATTGACATGGTTATAATACTGCGAGCCAGCAGGGAAGTAACCGCTAAGAGATCTTGTAAAATCGTTCCTGAAAAGCTCAAACGCGGATAGGTTCTTGGATAAGGCCTGGGCATTCTCTGACATGATAACTGTATGCAATTGGTCTTTTTAATATCTAAGTGTTAGTTATCTCACCTTTGTGCATCTTGTTCGCAGACAGCACAACCAACGGTATCAATACAAGGTGTTGATGAGTGTGTGTGTGTGTGTGTGTGTGTGTAGAAACCATCTACGCTGAATCGGGAACAAACTACTGGCTATCTACAGATGCTGACTCAGCAGGCGCTTGGGAGAACACAATGAAGTTTTTAGTTTTGATGCTTGGCTGAAACACTGATAAAGAAAAAGTGAGCAGTTGTAGCCGAGTCTGAAAGCGCAAAAGCGGGCCCCAGTTGGAACAAAACCGGGTCTTGCCAAATGCTCAGTCACCTGCTCAGCCTCTGCTCAGGGCTGCTCAGACGCGCTCAGTCTCGGCTCAGGTTAAAACAGCGACGCTCAGGATGGACGCTGTAACTGGAACTGTCGATAAAAAATCTTACATCTGAATATATGGGTATTGTGGTGATGGAAATGATTACTGTAAGCACAGATATTACCCCTGGCGTCCGGATTACACATTAATACTGATTTAATGTGCTCAGGTGAGCCAGGCAACTGCCATTCCGGAGCTTGTCTTTGATAGAATTGCTCACTCGCTGAGCAGGGTCTACCGGGTTTGTGTTCTTTCTTGAGTGGTGCGTGATGGGCGGTCATCATATCTGTCGCAATAAGCAGTCTAACATTACTGTAGATCATTCCAATTGCATTTGCTGGCCTCTCTCCTAACCATCTCATGTCCAGAAGTACGATTTCAGCCGGGGAAACTGCAATGAAAGTCGTACAGACTGGCTTCTAAATGCCACCTCCTGCCTGCTCTGTCAAGAAGGCGGATTACTGAGTAGAGTGCAAATTAACGCACTGTATGGAGGCCTCATTTCGCACCATGATCCTATCTAAGTGACTCGAATAGAAAGTAGCTGCAGCTTGATTTATAGGCAAATTGAGCTTTGGGAGAGGGTCCTGTTTTACTATGTACGGAGTCATGCATCAAAAGTAGTTAAACTACGCTAATATTAAGCTCTTACTCTAGTTAGGTAGACATCCAAAACTTATGGGCGCTCTTGGGTGAGCCTTAGCGACAAGGTCCCTGTAGCATAGGGGATCTAGTACTTCAGGAAGCCCAAAGAACACTTAAGCATCAATAGCTCTGATAGGCTTTATTAGGGATAACACACCTACACGGTTAGTCAGGCGTAAAAGCTAGCTGGTGCTAGTTATAATTAGTGAAGCCTCGAAATTAGTGTAGTCTACCACTTTTGATGCACACGAATGGCCCGCCAAGCGGTCCTGGCCGTCAGTTATAAGTAGATAAGGCTTACTACGATACCAGGCATATATATAGTTAGCGGGGTCCCGGATTCAATCAGTATCTACTTAAAGCATCATATCTTCTCGATATATAGTGGCTATCAATATTGTGATCAATTGGATGATATGAAGTGAGTAAGATAAATGATATAGGGGGCCTGAATTTTAGCCTCAAAAGCATACTGTAAGATTACTATTGGGCCCACTGGCAACAGCCACCCCCGGGCTCATGCCCGCTCACTCATATTATTAGTTAGAGCGGCACAACTCAAGCACTAACTTTAATCTAAAAGGAGAATTAATGATTTTAGATCTTCCTAATCCAGACCTACTTAGTCTTGGCATCTCACCCTTAGTATAGACTTGGCGTTGGAATTGACAATGTAGTTGATCCTATCTCGACGAAATCTCTCTGGAGGTACGCAGAGTTCGCGGAAAATTACGTGGTGGATGCACCGATCGATGTTGATAATCAGAGCGTGCGTACGCCTCGACATTAAAGTGTCGACCCATCATAATGGTAGTCTTTTGCTCGAGTTTTTAGCTTGAGTACCTTAGCAAAGCCTTAACGTATTTCTATCATATGTCATTGCATTACACCTCGTAAAGCACAAATATTCCAGAAAATTCATCCTTTATCTGGCTTTGATCTCCAAATCCAAACCCAACACCTTGCACAAAAACATGGATATTCTTTCAGAGTTAGAGAACATGGCCAAGAACGTCATAGATAATGACCTCAACTCTGGACAAGAGGCCAAGTTATCTGATTCTGTCATCACACGATGGCAGCAGCTATTTTGTTATACTCGTTCAGAAGCAATCTCCCACATCCAAGAACACCGAAGCAATTACTCAAGGGAACGAGTGTCCGACGAGCACTGGAAGATGATACAATGTGTTAAGGAAGCTAATGGGTACGATCGTGAAGCTTATGAGTATGAGATTGAACTTAAAAGGACCAAGTAAGTTGCCCTCCTCGGTGAACGAGACCCGAATATCCCCTGCGGTGAAAAATTGGTTTATCGATGATTGGTTCGATGTATCAATTCTCCATAAATCAAATAGCCTTTGACCACATCTAACCTAGTCTTCACGCAAATAGTGCACCGGACAACCTCGTAATTCTCCGTTTCGTAAAGTCGAAGCGCCTCCTCATGCTCCTCCGTCTCGACAAGATATGCCCACCCTTGGACGATGCAACAAGCAGTTCTGGCGCCTTCATCTGAATCTATCAGAGCATTGTACGTGGCCCTCCACTTTTTGATAGCAATACCGCCCTCTGTGATAGTGGCCGGCGTGAGGACTGGCTCCTCGGAAAGAGCGAGGCGTCGAGACAGAATCTCAGGTACAGCCAAATTTCCGTAGAAGAAGTACCACACCGGATACTGGTCCTGGGTGGGCATAAAATTTACGTCAACATTGTCCGCTCGATATTGGGGTAGGATTGTAATAACGCCAAGTGTTGGGTACATGGAATGCGCGGAAAGATCTTTGCGGGCCTTGGAAACTCTGATCAATGTTGGGGTGAAGTTGGTGCGGTGCTTGGATAACCATACAATAATAGCGTTCCTAGCGGTGGTGTCGATGGTAACGAAACTCGCTTCTCCTAGTTCTCCGGTACCGGTAACAACACACGGGATTATGTCCAGGTTGGCTGATTCTCGGACCTTGGCCGCTGTGTCCAGAGGTCCTTCGAGCTTGAGGATGTAGAATTTGACGCAAAGAGAACAGCCCTGCAATCTGCCCAAAGTTGATTGCAGGGAATTCGTTGGCATGAACCAGGGCGCGATCGAGATTGTTTGATATCACAAAAAGATCCTGAAATTTTTGGCACGATGCCTCGTTATCTAGGCTTCTGATTCGAAGGCGTCATCTAAGATACTCGAATGCTAAATGAGAATAACTAGATAACTTTGGTGAAGGAGAAGTCGGTCAAAGCGTAAAGGAAACAGTGACAAAATGATGAGAAAAACAAGCTCAAAAGTTGAGAGGGATAAATCCACGCTCTCTAGGGGTATCAACTTAGATATCTGTAATGCAAAAGGACTAGAGAAAGTGAGAGGAATTAACGGCAACGTTGTTCATTGAAGGGTCTTCTTTTCTTCTTAGCAATAGCGAGCACAACGTATTCGGATAGCGAACACAAGGTAGAGACGACCGACACCATTTGCGATCAGGTGTAAGCAAACAAAAGCGATAAGGATAAGGATAAAGGGCGGCAGGCAACGCACTGATAACTGCGCGCCGAAGGCTCAGCCAATTTCAGTGTTGTCTTCAAGGAAATGCCCCCATCAGATGAACAGAAAGCACGCCCCAACATGAGCAGAGCACCTAAAGGTCATTCAGATGAACCTTCATACACTGGATCTGGATCAACTTCAATTCCTTTAATCGCACCCACAGCTCCCAAACCAGGGGAGCGAGGCAGACCCACTCGTCAAAATCAATACCATAATCGCAGCAGCAGCGGCCTTCTGCTCCTTTACGTGACAGTCAAACGCGAGCCAACTGCGAGATGTTAGGAATAATCAGACCCGTACAGCGGGTCCAAAGCCACACATTCCCGACGAAACAGGAGGAGCCCAGGCCACAGTTTCTGATCCTGGGGCACCATTCTTCATGGTCAATGTCCGCCAACACTTCTACTGCCAAGAGTAATGACAACCACGACCGAGGCTTTAGATTGGAAGATCTCCGCGCCTGCCTTGAAAATACTTTGTGTACCGGGTGGATCCTGATTGCCAGAATATTCCGCTTATGGACTGAACTCTATCACGACCCGGCCGGCAGGGCGCCACCATGGATTTTGCGCAACTGGGCTTGAGATTCGGCCGTACAACGACGCCGTCGCCGGCAGAAGGTCAGGGAAGGTTGACTGAGAATTGAAAAAGGATAATTATCGCAGTCAATGTACTATGGCAGGAGTCACTTGACCAGGCCAGGTCCATGATTTCTTTGTTGAGGATATTAATAGGCGCTTTCAGTCTGAGCGGAGTATTTGCAGACACGATATTCATGAAAACCAGGACAACAGGTGCTGCGGGAGTTTTTGTGCTTCTTCCATAGCATGATGTACTTGCTCTAGAAAGAGAATTTGATACTCAGAGTCACTTCCTCACCCTCCTAGCATGCCTGACAAGATTTTCAATAACGCCCTCGAATGCTTCCTTCTCCTTCACAGCGCCATCACGTCTTTTCAGCCAGTACTCGAGCAACTCCTGCGTTCTTTCCGTCTTGCTTTCTAGCTCCTGTATATGCTCCTTGAGCTCATCATCCGTGAAACCATCGAGCTTCTCATCGGTAGTAGCGCACAGCCTCTTCACAGCACCCAGGTCTAAATCAGGCGGAGGTAGCGGCCCTCTTGCCCTTCTTTTACTTCGTGAGGAAGACTGAGTACTATCAATGGATGCGTTTGAGTCATTCCCAGCCTGGGCTTTCAGCCTCGAGACTGAGCCAAGAGCCTTATCACTTTCTGACTTTCGCGTTGGGGATTCAAGATGCATGTCTGGTAGGACTAGTTTTTTCTGCTTGCTAGGAGGTAGTATCTCATCCAAGTCGACTGGTACGCCAAGTGAAACGAGGAATAGACGGCGAATTCGGGATTTTGTCCAGTTGGGTGGTTGAAGGGGAGGCGGTATGATGAGTTGTTTCCATAACGCACGTGACCGCTCGGTTGGGAAGATGGGAGATTCAAGCGAAATAGGATCTGGCTCCGGTAAAGCCTCAAGCTTCTGTTTTGTCGTGGTGGGAAACATGGTATCGAGGTGAACTTGGGTGGCAGCAATGATATCTGGGAGGGACGCCAGGGAATCAAAGTCTAGAATGGGCTATCACAGAATAAGCAAAGTAGCAAATAAAATGTCCCTGAAGATAGGAGTGATTTGGACTGCTAGTGGAGGACCGCCTACTTACAAAAGTTGGTTCGGGCTCATCATGTGCTGCTGGTAGAGGCTTAGATACTCCTTCAGCGGCCGATAGCCCTTCAACCCTATCGCCAAAGTCACCGAAATCGTCATCGTCATCGTCCCCTGGTTGAGCACCCTCTTCGAAATCATCAAAGTCATCACCAAAGCCCTCCTCGGAGGCTGAATCCTCCTCGTGGTTTAGCGATGATTTACGTCTCGAATGAACCCGCTGCGGCGACCCATCCGGCGTCGGTGACACTGACCAGGTCAATCGCCCCCTGACAGTGCCTGCGAGAGGTCATTGCTTACCCTCACCTGATTGTCCATGTTGTTGTACCGGGGGGATTGCGTTATGTGCTCGAGAGCTATTTGCACCAGTCCGAGGCTCTTCATCTTGACCCGTGATGGAATCGGCTCTTGTTATGATGGTCTCAGGGATTGAACCTGGGTGGGCGGCTTTGGCTGACTGAGAGGGAGAAAACGATTGAGGTGGCGTATAGGAGTCGGAAGCTTTCAAAACAATATCTGGAGCAGCATCGGCTTGCCTTTGCTCGTATGCTACAGTGCCTGGTACTTCACCATGACTTGGGGCAGCCGGATCGACTTTCTCAACTACAGTGAGTGGGACAGGAGGCCCCGTTGGTGATGGGGATTGCTTTAAACTGCTTGAGGAATTTCGTTTGCTCAGTCTGCCTTCAGGAATAATTTCTAGCTCGTCCGGTACTGCATCCTGTCTCCGCTTTTCATATGCTGGCGAGCCAGGTGTTTCTCCATGCCTTGGTTCATCATCAACCCTCTCTACTCTTGTGCGAGGGATAGGGGATGTAGGGCGAGAGGTCAGAGGAGAAGCGGGTCGAGAATTTGGTCGTTGCTGGCCTTCTGATGCATCTGAGAAGTGCTCATCATCCCCTGACATATCTAGTGTTGTTAGTGCTGAAGCAGCAAGTATATTCTGGAGCACTCATACCAAGTTCATGAGCACCTGGATCTAAAAGCTCAATGCTTTTCCTAGGCGGTTCCAATGTGTTACTTCTAGCAGGCCTTGTAGCCATTTGGCACCCTTCAGAATATCTTACTCCTTGAGATTCAGGAAGATTGATTGCAGATGTCAGGGGCAGAATCGTGCAGGAAGCCTTTCAGGTGATGGTTGTCAGATTCTCCTCGCAGTACGCAGTCGTGCTTCAAAAGTAACTGACCACCGCTAAATTGTGGCGGCCGAGCTAGTTATATTTAGCCTAGTTGAGACTATTAGTAAGGGATGAAGTCTATACTTTGTGGGCGGGTCTGATTAAAGCTTAGAGGCATCGAAGCTCTGAAGATTAATCTATGGCCTGCTAGAGGTGCCTTATAATAAGGGGGTATGTATTATAACTTAGTGGCCGCTATAAGCTTGCTTAGATGTCAAGAGCCTATGCTGTTAGCTTGAGCCAAGGTGCTAATTAAGGCTAACAGACGTTAGTAGCGCCACACGATCAGGGGTGGTCAGCTAAATTTTGGATGCCCAAAGCTGTCGACTGGCTAGTCCAAAAGCGTCAAAACTTGAACTTTACAGAAGACTCTACAAATTCCACTTCCACTTGAGACTGGAACACATATGACTACAACCTGAGCGATCAATAAGCAGTTCTGAGCATACATAAGCCTCCCTGAGCATCCTTTATCCTATCCTAAGCTCCAATTGGAGCGGGATCTAGACCACTCACCCTGCTTGGTTTCGTCGTAATCATGAGGGTCCAGATCCTGACTAACTAGTAGCCAATATAAAAATGTCAAACTCTGATTATAAAAGATAAAGAATTTACACATGACGCAGCTTTCGTATAATTAAAGGGATGTTTACTTCAAACTACCTCAGATACAGGACGACCTGCGGATGTACTGAATCCAGCATACGGATCATCTACTACTACATGTTCATTCCACCTAGTAACAACAACTAGATATGATCGAAGCCTAGAAACCTAAAAGTAGATACAAGCATTATTTCTGATCCAATCTGCAGGCCTATTATTGCTTTTCTTGAAGTTTAGTATTTTAGCATCGTCTTGATGTCAGTGTAGAGAAAGAGTACTCTGTAGTGACCATACATCAGGCGAATATATTCTTTGTTCGATTTTCGACGTTCGTCCAAACTGTATGTCAATATAAGCTAGGTAGTTCATCATCTTCCTGAAAAATTGTGAATGACCTGCTCATTCATGTACGCCTTGATCCCTGACGGCCCCCACTCAGAGCCAATTCCACTCTCTTTCATACCCCCAAAAGGAGCCAGCGGGGTTGGCTTAGCCGACGAGTTGATGAATACACTGCCAGCCTCCATCTCGTGCGCAATTCTTTCACATCGCTTGACGTCCTTGCCCCAAATGCTCGCTCCCAACCCGGTTTTAGTGTTGTTGGCACGTGCAATTACCTCCTTCTCGTCCCTCCACGGTTGACACGGGACAATTGGCCCAAATGGCTCCTCGTTGATGATCCTTGAGTCCTCGGGTGGGTTGTCAATAATTGCTGGGTTGATATAATAGCCCATCGATTCCTCCACGGTATTCTGACCTACAGCAAACTTATATCCTTTCCTCCTAGTGTCCTCGAAGAGCTCCTTTACCTTTTCGAATTGCATTAAGTTTTGAATAGGGCCAATTGTGACGTCCTCTTCATCTGGATGTCCAACTTTGATCTGCGAGGTAAAATCGATCATTGCTTTAAGGAAAGGCTTATAAATGGATTGATGAATGTAAATGCGTTTAGAGGAGACACATATCTGACCAGAACTCAAGAATGCGCTCATAGCGACTTTGGGTGCAACTTCGTCGATATCGACGTCAGGGAGGACGATACAGGCGTCATTACCGCCAAGCTAGAAATTGTAAGTAAAAAAGAGATACAAAAAAACAAACACTTGGTAGTTGACTTACCTCTAACGTAACTCGCTTCATCGTATTGGCAGCCGTTTTCAAGATCTTCTTTCCTGTCGGTATAGAGCCGGTAAAAGAAATCTTATGGATGTCCGGATGTTCCACTAAGGAAGCTCCTACCGAAGCATCACCCGCGAGGACCTGCACCACTCCTGGTGGAAAGACGGACTGTGCTATCTCTACCATTTTTAGGGTCGTATATGGAGTGTAGGGAGAGGGCTTAATGATAATGCTATTCCCAGCCACCACTGCAGGAAACAACTTTCCAAAGCAAAGTACCAGGGGAGCATTCCAGGGGCAGATGGCGGCCACAACGCCAAGTGGTGTGTATCTGACCATGATCTCTCTATCTCCTGCATCGAAACCATCTCCGTCTGGTAATGGTAACTGAGCATGAAAGTCTGCAAAGAAACTGCACGCTACAACCTCCCTTTTGCACGATTCTCTTGGTCTTCCAATCTCGAGCGTAAGCAGATCAGTTAGGTCATCGACGTAGTTGCTGTAAACATCCTTAAAGAGGAGGCAGATCTGCTGTCGTTCTTTCCATGTCTTCTTTGCCCATTTCTTTTGAGCAACGTTGGCATAGCGGACAGCTTGCTCGACATCCTGTGTGTTGGCAGCCGGTACATCCCAGAGGGGTTGCTTGGTAGCAGGGTTTTTGGCATGGAACGTATTTCTAGATTTGCAAAGTTCACCCCCAATGATGTTGGAAAAGGATTTGAAGTCAATCTTGGGTTTGGGCACAGACTTCTGGGGTAGAATGGCCATGTTGGTTGAGGACCTGGAATCAGTCTTAGACTTGGACACAGGCTTCTCGGGTGAAGTAACCATGATGGGCTTGGGTGCCATTATAGGCTTCGGCACAAGCTTTGGGGGCGGAGTGACCATGTTTGGCTTCGGCACAGGCTTCGGGGAGGGAGTGGCCATGTTGGGCCTCAATCCAGGCTTCCGGGGTGGAGTGGCCATGTTGCTTGTCGTGTGGAGTATAAACGAGATAGTAAAAACCTAAGAGTAGTGAGATTGGCCGCCTAGTTGAAGATGAGTTTGATGTTGAGAATGTCCCGTTGTTAAATATCCAAGGCGAGATCCCTTCCCGCAATATTAAATAAGGAAAGAGCTGTAGTGTAAGTACTATCACACGGCTAGTTGTCGCATTGTGCAGTGTAAGCAATAGATGGAGCACTCTTGTCGCTTCTGACACCCGCATTGTATCATAATGGTGGGCTGGACTACTATGTAGAAAGGGAGGTATCTAGGTTGCAAAATACGGTATCACAATGATACACATGCTTCACGCATACTATTTACTCATTGGTCCATTATCCTAGACTACATATCCCAAAACGACCTCTTTCGCAGCTAACGACTTGAAACAATTACCCGGAATCAGCCAGTGTTCCGTCAACTACACTATCAAGAGAACGATACTAGGGGATGAGACGGCAATAGGAATTGGGGGGCTTCAATCCTACTGCATGTTCTGTCCAGAGTAGCTGCATAGGTAGGCCTAGGTTGTCTGAGAAATCACTTCTTCCCTATCGCCTCTGCTATTGAATTTCCGCCCCTTGCCCCCACGCCCCCATCGAGGAATTAGATGATTTGGCCTACTAAAATACACATCAGGCCTCAATCATTATGACTGCCTACGGCGGTCAACCAAGGAAACCCAATCTTGTAGCCAACAACATGCAAACAAGCGCGGTACTTTACCGACAAATTCTTGCTCATCTAACGGCAACCAATGAGCCATGCCTTCTGTAGCACTCGGGGCCGGCGCCAGCATATCGGAGAGGGGGCCTCGAATTCTTTGTTCGGTCCATGACCTGCTCAGATACCTCTCAATCAGCTCCTGCAACCCAACATGAAGCATCTCGAGCAGGTGCTCCCCCTCACGCTCAACGCGCCGTGCCGCAAGCAAATCTTGGAGGTTCTCGAAGACCTGTTCCATCGTACTATGCGATGTGTCAAAGATATTCGCACACAAATACACGGCCTCAACGATGATGTGCATGGGGTAAGGCCCGTATTTGGTAGTCCCACCCAGAATTCACAACAACAAGATCAACAATCAGTCCCTGCTTAGAGGACGGAACAAATTCAAGCACAAGATTGTTGGGTCAAACGTCCTTGCCGATATTTGCAGTCACAGCAAAGCAGAGCTAGACAATAAGATTCGTTCAGTGCAGAGCTTACAGCCGACTGGAGAAGTCTATATTCTGTAGACGAGCATTTCAATTTCTTGCGAATATATTCCATAACACTCTGCACGCATTGTTACTAGAGTTGAAAAGAGAAGAAGAAAAGCAAAGAGAGAAAGGAGGCCGACACTGTACGCGCCATCTCCCTATCTTAACTGTTTGAGGGCTTAGGTAAGTAGTTACATTATCCCAGTTTTTAACCACTTTCTTTGCTCAAATGATCCGAGTACTGTTGAAAACATAGTTGGGAGCATCGACGTCAGTTCCATAGAATATTAGAAAAATCGACCATGAAATGGTGTGGATGTAGGCCGTCAGACCCCTCTCAATCTTGATTGGACACGTGCTGATGCATTTTCCCATGGCTCACCTGTTCTAATGAACGCAACCATAGGCTCCTCACTCCGTACCTAAAACGTCTTTGGCGAAGGAGGAAAAGTGATCGGTGTAAAGAAATCCAGCTTGGTCATGTGCATGAGAGCAGCCGTCTAGCATTCTCGATCCGCACACAAAACCAGAATATATTCTCCAGAACGGTGATTGGGAAATGTCTCCCGCTGTTGTGGTCGATGGGTTCACCACCACGGGACAAGACGCGTTGCAGCGCCTTTGCGATCGCCTCAAAGGACGTGACCAGGACCGGCGCTGCGCCCAAAAAGAGAATGGGCCCCCAAGGTTCGCTACGGTATGCATCTGATTTCCGCGCGGTGTCGTAGATGTTCGGAACGGAGAAGAAAAGCGCAGATAAGGCTTGTGCGGCGCGGTACATATCCGCATTATTACGTCGGTCAGCAATTTCTTGGATTCGTATCTTCAGGAGATGAAATAGAAGGATCGCACTTCGCGTTTTGAGCAAGATTTCGCGCGTGTGGACGGGGTTTAGCAGCAACTCGTTCATGATTGGGACTAGTTCCGCGACCATGGTCTCGAGCGAGTATTGTGTCTCCGAAGCTTTATAAGGGTCTCTCGGAGGACCTTTGTCGGCGCCTGCAGGAGGATTTCGACGGTGTCCTTCAGAAGGGTTTCCGCCGGTGCCTCTAGGAGGGCTTGCACCGATGCCTCGCCGATTTCCTCTGGCCGTTGTACTGGGCGGAATTACACCAGAACCAGACATTTAGTGAGTGCAGAATAAGTACTTGTGGATATCTTTGGAGGAAAGTAAACAATAGACTTTGCCTTGATGATTCAGTGAACAAATGAGCGAGAGTTTGGGACCTAGTGACGACCAGGATCGAGAAGCAACGGTTGAGACCATGACAAACTGAGGTCCAGAACGACTGACGCATCGTATTGACTTGAAATATTGGGTCCCACACTCTTGAAGATATGGACTCTTTGGCCGAAACATGGCGGCCATTTCGGTTTCAAAACGTCAAATTTTGAGACTGAAACTTTACTGACACCGTTGTACAACTCAGTCAAACAGATTTCAAGTCTTGAGAAAAGAAGAAGGTCTGCGGATAGCCTGCATCCTGTGTGTCAATTGAATAGCTGAGTAGTCATTCTGAGCAAATGTACAAGATGACATTTTCTGCCGGAAGCAATAACTTTCAGTAGGCCAGTAGGTTTGGCATGCTCTTCCGAAGTTGGCGCCTTATCCATATTGTCTCGGCTGCATACGCTGTTACATCAGTTCCCCAAAAGCCTCTCACAGTCCTCGCTTTCCGAAGCGTTCTTCCTCCTCCCTCACATGCCCGCTTACAACATCCTCGGGTCTATATATCTCAACTACCTACTGCACCCTCGCCTCTTAAAATTAGTTCGTAGACAGACCTGGCCCTCGGTTGCGCGGTGACGGCGGCGGCAGACCTTGGCCTCCTCGACGGTGCGGTTGCCCGAGCAAAAGCTTGTGCAGATCACGTCGCGCCGGCCGCAGGAGAAGACTACTGGCTTGACGTAGCGCATTCTTCACTTTGTGTCTCTCTGCGGGAGGAATCGAAGATAGATTCATTGATTGAGACAGGGTAATTGATCGTTGAGGGTAGGCGCGTGTTTGATAAAGCAACTCAGATTAGCTGAGTTGTGGTGACTTGATTGGACTGTTGAGGCGGTACGGAGTCGTGCTTCAAAAGTAGTAGTTGACCACCACTAGACGGTGGCTGAAAAGCTAGCCATCTTGATCTTAGCCACTGGCCATTAGTCTGTGGAGTCACCTAAGTTTTAGTAGGCTCACACGGGGTTCAAAACTACTGCGTTAAGTATTACTCCGTACAGGGCTTGAGATATAAGGATCAGCCTCAAAACAGACAGCTACAGCGCCTATAAAGATAGGCGCCACTTAGTGATCATTATAGGCCAGGCTAGGTACTGATTACTTATATCATTAATTGGTGAGTCAAGCTATATTGATGCTAATAGACGCTAGTAGTGCCACACTATCAAAGAAGGGGGGGGGTGGTCCACTACTTTTGAAGCACGACTCCGTATATCAAAATTAAGGAGAAGGTCTTATCTTCCTCCGTCATATCGCTCCTCCGCCGCTTGGCAAACCATATCCCAATTCCCGCCCCATCACAGTTTCACAAACAAGAAATTCTCAACTGTCTAACCCAGTTTGAGTATTGCCTTTCAGCCACTCCCTTAGGAGGACAGACCAGCGATACAAACTTTGTCGCTCGGCATTATCAGAGAGCTCGCGGTTCATGATGGCCGTAGTGCCTGGCTGCTCGTTGTCAGCGACACTCTCATAGCGAAGATATACGATCCTTTCTACTATCCATCTTATCACCAGGAATCAGCGATTCGGATTGATCTTGTTGAGAGAGCCGAGCGTGATTATAGCAGAGTGACAGCTACTTATATGGAACTTGACGCTCGTTTTAGGGCACCAATACTTCCGAAATATCACGGTTCTTAGACTTGCAAGGCTCTAGTCGATACAGCCTCAAAGCTCACAGGCCGGTTCATCTTATCCTAAGGAGTTCGTTGATGGGGTCACTATGCTAGACCTGGATCCGTACCAGCTTGTTGAGGAGCAAAAAATAGATGCCATGGTCAAGGCTGTTGAGGCAAACAACGCTCTACATCATCATGGTCTCAGCCATGCAGACTTTTGCCCACGCAATATCATCTACAGCGACAGGGATTTGAAGAGCACAAGGTTACGGGAATGCTCATCGATTTCAATATATCCAGAATAGGCGACTCACAGATCTTTCGCAGAATCCATCCAGCTTGCATCTCTCACCAATAGTTCTTTATAAGGGTGGTGGCCTCCATGAATTTACATGTTGCGGTTGAATTCCCTTTGCAGCAGATGAATGGCTCTGGATTCATTGGGGAGATTGACCATTGTACCAGGCTGTTGCTCGTGGGAGAGTGACACGTCCGATACCTCGGCCACCGAAGCAGACACCTATAAAGACTGCTAGTAAGACATTTGAGAGAAGAAAGGGCGGAGTCAATCCTTCATGCCTCGAGAGGTCTTGAAACTGAGCCGTCAGACCTTACGTAGAGTTGATAAGATTGGAAGGGACGACAGACGAACAAGAAACGGTTCATCAAAAATGAACAAGGGCTCAGAACCGGAACTGAGTATGAGTGAAGTAAGACTGAGACCCCTAAGCAGCACCATCAAAACCGGCCAATCCAGCTGGGTGCCAAGGCGGTGGTCAAGATTCGGGGTGCGAATAATGAAGAACACAGTCATCATCAACTAACCTATCAGTACCACTTTCCCCCTGGATTCAGATATCTCCTTTGTCTTCAAGACTCTCAGCAGACCGGCCACAGCCGTCTTTTCGAGGGAGCAACCAATACTATATTCTTAGAAATTTATGTCTACCAGATCCGTCACACACTTCCCTTGATAGTGACCACCAGTCTTTAGCTTACTCATTGCGTCCACTTATGGATGAGCTAAATCCTCGTGATATGCGTGGTAAACATCTCTCGGTCTTATGAATTGACCCATTATCTTCAAAAATGACATATTACTAGATCTTCGAAAGTCTAAAGTAGACCGTTGATGTAGATGATCAGAAATCATAGTATGTCCTTTTGAAACGCATTACCCATAATAATGGCAATGCACCCATTGGTCGGATCCGGCTTTCCTGAGGCAGTGTTGAACTGGTTCAAATG
>QQTW01000977.1_pt1 | contig 19367 bp, 23 predicted proteins | sample 1904831 | NCBI WGS metagenome assembly QQTW01 (sample SAMN09435610, study PRJNA476489) | Subsurface metagenome, whole genome shotgun sequencing project. | reverse complement strand
TTATTTCCATTTGAGCGAGTCTCCTTGGTTCTTCAGTCGTGTGGACCGATTGATACCGTGGCAAGAGCAAAAGATGGATGACGATTAGGTGCATATCAGTGATCTCCCTCTCGAGGATTTTTTGGGGGGGTCAAGTAGAAGTTCGAATGGTCCGGGCTCGAAACCCAGGTTCCTCTCCAATGGTCAATTTCCCTGAAGACCTGCGGACGTTCTTGTCCCGAAGGATTATATATTGCCGGACGGTGACAAATAAGATAAACCTGGTCCCAGAAATCTGCAGTCGACATTTCCAGCTCCTTCAGTGTCATTGTGATCCGCGAGGGCCACGAGCGAGAAACATCAATGGTAGACTCGGTCAGACCTGTTCTCCAGCAGTTCATGAACGCTTGAGCTCGACCAGACATCACATGCGGAGGATGGCCATTGTCCTGGTGTACTCCATGGGTCCATTGGTGGAAATCATTGAGCTATGTGAAAACGGTTTCATCTTGTGTCCCATGATGAACCTGAAATGTGAACCCAAAAAATGAAGAATGACCTGGAGTAGGAAATCCTTTGTATGGTCGCCAGTTTGGAGATTTGTAGAAGTAAAGCTGCTACCCGGATCTGGTTGAACGGACTTCCGATGACAGCGGCCATTAAACCTGCTTCTCTGGCTATCCATCCTAGCTTGCTCTCCTCCTGTCCATCGCGGGAACTCGTCCATCTCTCTGCGAGCTGAGGACGAGGCTGAGATCGAGAGTGGCAAGCACTTCGACGCTCGACGCTCGACGCTCGACGCTTGCTCTGGTGGCGTACCATAGGATCCTATTGAGAAACGGGACAGACGTACTGCATCCTCTCAAGGCTAGCTGAGCGGCGGCTCCTGCAACGCTGACCGGAACGACATCTGGTGGTGGGGATGGTCAGACCGATTCCAGCGTGGCAGCGGCCCCTGCGGGGGCAGGTTGTCCTAACAGAAAGGGTCCATCTGCTGGAGCAAGGTCCCGCTCCACGTCATCCTTTGGGGTACGGTATGGTCCTCTCAGATGTCATCCGGCAGCTGAGATGTCGATCCTGGTGTTTGAAAATCCGAACGGGATCTGCTCGATATGCCCAGTACATTTCGTGGTGCTTACACAATTGTGTAACACGTTCCAAGATTCTCCGTGGTGGAATTTGTTGCATCTGCCGACATCGACTCATGCAAAGACCATGCGTCGACCCAGATGACCTGTCAATCCCCGCTCTTTGCGTCACCCACCCATCTCCGTTCTCTTCCTCAGCCTCGCGCCACGCGACAGACAACGAACCATGCTGAAGCTGTGACACTCGACAAACAGCTCAAAAGGTACGGTATCTTCGCTGGTGGCGGGGTCTGGACTCGAGAGGGTCCAGCTCTCATCCCTCAGCGGATGGCGTCTCATTGGGACCAGGAGTAGTTTGAGATCGTGCAGAATGAGCGCTGGGTCGATGATATCGTATGGTCTCATCTCGTTTCTGTCTCGTGGCATCCCACTTTATATCGGTTAAGGCACGATGCTTTGACAGGTGGATCCCAGTCGATACCAATATCCTGAAACCTGGAAGGCTTTCAATATCCAATGTGACCCCCAATGCCCGAATTTGCCTAGATCTATGCAATGGAACGTCCAAACTGGTCTCAAATTAACATGATACTGTCTGAGGTCCTACCACTACGCCAAAAGACACCGCGGCGCTGGAGTACGTGGTAGGTAACTTTTTATGCCCACAATACTCCATTAATATAAAGAGATATGAACAAAGGTCCTGCCAGGCGAATCTGAGCTAGTTGAGTATTACATCTGTATGTGAGATACTTCTACAAAATACCAATCGCTGAAGAATGTAAACCTCAATCCTCATTTGGCTAATTCTATATCTGTCCAAATGTCCTGTTGTAAATCGCGTTGCGAGATTATTCTGACGGTAGTGGTTGAAAGAGCAGTTTGAATTTGACTTTTCAAAGACAACTCGGCTTCCGGAGTGTTCCGACAAGCGCAGGGAAGAAGGTTACAGTAAGATATGAAAGGTTAAGCTTACCCTGGTGATCATTCGTCCTCGAGGGAACGATAAGGACTCATTTGCGGGCCTTTGTCCCCCACGAACTCTCTTGAGCAGGCAGTGTTCTCGAACGGGGACCGTGACCGTACGACGGAAGGCTGATCAGGGATTCCCCTGGATGGAGAACCTCTGTTGCCTTCTTTTGGTGACCATCTGGACAAGGCTGCGATCGATGCGATCGATGCCATCGGCCTCTCTTTCCAAGTTTCATCGAGTCTTGACGAAAGTTACCTCCCTCGGTCCCTTTTTGTGCAATGGCATCCAGCCTGCTAATGACTGGTCTGACTCGGGGAAAATCACCAAAACAACCTGAGTGGAGCCGTCCACGAAGTGTAGTAGCGAGACACACACACGATGAGGCCTTCGCAGGCACGCGGGTGGAATAATAAATGGGACAGCTTAGCAGTAGCCGCTTCATCACGCTTGTGACGGTGGTATCATTATCACCGTCGCCCTTACGGTGAAGGTCATTGTCATCCTTATAGCGAAGGTATTTTATCGTCACCATCGCCCTGCTAGCGGAGGGTGTTATCTTCATCGTGCTTACGACAAAGATATCTTCGTCAGGCTTATGACAAATGACCTAACCTTCATCACACTGAGGAAGTTGACATAGCCTCCTTCAGAGGATTCATGATCAAGAGTACCCATCTTTCATCACACTTATGATGATGATCACCGAACAAGGGATGAGACGAGAAAGGCGATGACAGGCGACCTCCGCCCTACGGTTTTCCAAATACTGTACCTTGCCGTGGCCCTGCAGGATTGACGGGCTGACGACTGGGGGCAGGCTGGGGCCGTCGAGCGCGCCGAGTGGGTCGACAATCCGCCGACACTGGACCAGGGAGGGCTCCAATGGCTTGCATTTGTCGGTGGAGATCGCGCATGGACCATCCGGCCGAACCGCGGCGGCCCTTTCCCCGTCGTGCACGACATTTCAACCTCGAAGAGGTGCGCCAATAGAGCCGGCCGCAACAGCCATTGACGACACATCGTGTGGCAATTCTCATCATCCCATTTGATTCCACTTCTCTTTTTATTCTGCTTCTCGTTCATTTTCCCCTTGATCGCGGAAAACCCAGTTGCTTTTGAACCATTTCGTTTTTCTCATGGAAACTCCGGGCCAGGGAGGTCGGGATATCGACCGATCTGGCTTCGTTGGCACGGCCCAATTACTCAAAGGAGCATCGCAAGAATGCCACACGACGCATGACCCCGTGTCCTGGTGCTCTTCAATCCATGGCTCGAGGAGCAAAACGTGGGTCCATCCAGACAAAAGGAAGAATGCCAATTAGTCTTGATGCGACTAATTGCTGTAGTTCCATGGTTCCTGAGGAAATAATAGAATGGCTCGTGCTACTGCAAAACTCTGCAGGATAGTAACACGTGTAACCGTCGGACAAGGATATGAGATGAAACTGTTATCTCAGCGAGATCGTGATCAGTTTGTATGAAGATGAGTGCTCGGGCGTTTCAGCCCAACATGAAGGATTGGATGTGCGATGGGGCCAGGGCCCAGGTTTGAGGCTGCTCGGGTCGGTGACAGGAGCCGAGGACGCCCGGATGTTTAGTCAGCCGCGAAGAGATCACTAGATCCATATCAGGACTAGTCTTCATCTGACACAATCTTGAGGCTCCCACTCGGTGACCATCCAAAGTTTGATATTGACAATTTCTTCATCGAGTAAATGAGGGACAGCAAATTAGCACCAATTGTGGCCCCACCTGGTCAAATCAAGACGTGCATGTGGAGAAAAGCAACGGCACTTCAACCAGGATCCGCACACCACGACCCGTGTCCTCCAAGCAGGGGAGTTTTGACGCCGATGGAGCCAAGTAAGACGAAGGAATTGAAATGGAAAAACAGAGAAGAACAAGGCTTCATGATAAGGAAACGAGGATCACAGTTTGAGAGGAGCAAGACGACGTCGAAACATTAACGTCCAGATACGCCCGTGGTAGAAAAGTTACCATCTCATCCTTCGTGTTCGACACGAAACGTTGTGCCGCCATGACCGACTGGCTTCTATTCCCATACAAGATCGGTACCTGGACCCAAGGGATCTACTCGACGGTTTCGGACGAACACGGTAAGTTATGGCCCCCAACCTCCGTCATTCCTACATGAAAGACATCCACGCATCCGGCTTGAGCTCCGGCTGATGGTGCCCTGTGCGATCCTTCAGACGTCGCCGTATGGGTGCAGGCATCGATGAAATATGCCATCTCACACCTGGGTCCAGTCCCTCGTGCCGCTGCCCGGTAATCACCAGCGCATGGCGGAGCGGGGCCCGCTCGATGCCATGTCTCCAGGCCGTTCCCCTCACGAATGTTCCCCGTTCCCGCGCTCGCGTGCAGGTTATGCAGATGAATGTGCTAGTGCACGCCTCCTCCACTCAGGGGCGTGGATCGACAACCGGAGTGACCGGTCAGAACGGGATGGCGACGGGCGCATTCTTCATCTCCCGTGTGGGCGTCCATCATCCGCACGCGCTCACCGCGCCTGGGAAGGGAAGGAGAAGGGACGGTAGACGGCCCAAAGAAGAATACGGTCGCGTAATCCACCCAGGGGAAAAGGAACGTGGCAGGCCCGATGATGGCACGCCTGCTGCATTCCCGCCAACGCTACTCAACCCTAAAAAGGCCGCAGGAGAGAGAGAGAGAGCGAGCGGGCCCGCGCGCCGCGTGCGCTGTGCGGCATGGGCGGGCGGACCCGCCGGGCAGCGGCGAAGCCAACGCGCCGTGTTCCATGAGCCCAGCCGGCCGGCGGGCATGGCCGGGAAGGAAGGTCGTCCGACGTTCCAGACGTCGATGGCGCGCACGGCCGAGGGAGGCATCGAACAGAGTTCACCCTGAGAGGGAACAGTGGTGACGTTGATTCAGGAGGTTCCTAGGGAGATTGCAAGTCCGAGAGAAGGGTTTGGGAAAACACCTGCGGTGGAACGAACGACGATATCAACGGGGCGATACAGTAAGTTGCTCGAATTCGCATTCTTGAAGGCGCAAACACGAGCATCGTGCAGGTCCGCCGGCATCCGACAACAGCATCGCGGCTAGGATATCCCCGTCGCGCGCAAAAATAAAAACACATCGAGAAAGAAAAGGTCGCGAGTGGCCGGCGCACAACAGGCGGGCCAGGCAGGCACAGAGGCAGAGAGACCGACAGACCGACCGGCGCGGGGTGACCTTCACCGCGCACACCTCAGGCCACGCACCCACACACACACCAATACCACCCTCCAGCTCGGCCTCGTGGGAGAGAGACACCGAGAGAAGATCGCAGGGACCAAGTGGAACCTCATTCGCCTTCGGCCGCATCGAGTATCACGCATCGACACAGACGCGCTCGCTCCGCCGCCCCAGAAACCCACAGTCCATCAGCCTGGCGCATGGTGGACGGTATGAGGATCGGGACCTGAACGACAACAGCTCGACGCGGCAGGACTGGCCCTAAAGCTGGTTGTTGATCATCAATCCCTTTAAGGAGCTCAGCTTGCAGCAAGCAGAACGGCGGCGCCGCAAGCAGGCTGAGAATCCGTCAGGGCGAAACCTCAAAACACCCGCCCCTCCCTCGTCTTTCTCTTCTTCTTCTTCTTCTTCTTTCCCCTCCATCCATCATCTCTCGCTTTCTCCTCTTTGCCTATCCCGGTCAGCCAGAGAAGCTCGGATCCCTGCCACGATGGGCGCATCCCGGTCAATGCCCGCCCTGAGCGCATGAGGTCCGACACGCGCGCCGCCCCCCCCTGCACCCCGGGCCCTTCTCTCATCCGCAGCAAGCAGCAGCATCGCGCTCTTTTTGCTCTCCGCCAGATGCTCGTGCGGCCCCCTGCAGCGCGATACCAGGTCCTTACCGAGTACGACCGGCCCTGTCTCGTTTCGGGCCGTCCAGGATGGCGTGCTGCTAACCGTGAACGGGCGCGCAGGAAAGGACCTTACAATTCTTCTTCTCTCGTCCCTCCGCTCATCTCCATCCACCGCGTTTCCCGGCATCGTCCGGCGTTGCGGCAACCCACCGTCCAACCCATTGCGGTAGCTGGATCTCGTCCCGTCGCTGAGGATAGGAACCCGTCGAGGACGTGCAGGCCGGTGGCAGCGGGATCCTTCCGCTCAATACATCATCATCCGCATCTTCTTCATCATCACCATCAGCCCTCCGCCCATCGCTTCCCCGCCGGGCCCTGAACCGGGATACATATCGGCGGCGGCCCCCTCGTCCGCGTCCGCGTTCACGTCCACATCCTCGACCTTTCCAACCGCGACCCGGACGACGCTGACGCGCATTGGTCGTCGTTCATCGGGTACGCCCAACGTGCAGCTCGCCTGATTGCACGCTCCTCTTTTCCTCTCTCCTTCCCCGCCGCTGCTTCGTCGTCCCGGCTCAGGCTCGAGCCGGTCGTGGCAGCATTCACCAGCCGCTTGCTTCACCACCATCTCCATTGCCCTCTCAAACACCCTTCACTCACTTCCATTCACCGGACCGGGACCTAGGCTGAGAGCGATCGACATCTCTTGACGTCTCTCTCGACCTCGTCTCCTTGCTCTTCGCTTGCTCTTCGTCTTCATTGCATCGAACCGTCTTCTCGGCGTGGACGTGATTCTGCTTCCTTCCTCGGACCAGGTAGCAGCGCTCCGACCATTCTTGTCGGCGATTCTTAGGATCCTCTTCGTCAAGGTCTCTTTGGAACTTTCCCTAGCATCACCCTCATTACCTCGCCCGCCATGTCTGGACGTAGCGCCATTGCGCGCAAGCAGAAGGCGCACAGCGACAAACCGCACCATCTCATCGACCGCTCCTTCACCGTCCACTCCTCGCCGGCGCCGTCGGTCTCGCATCGAACGCCGCCCTCGGTCTGGTCCGCCGACAGCTTCCCCCGGCGGCCGATGCCGGCCGTCGAGGAGACCTTCGCCTACCATCACCATCAACACCAACACCACCAGTTCCAGCACCATGGCCCCCCGCCGGGCTCGCCCTACCAGGGCCAATCGTATATCCCCGCCCTCAACATCATCGACCTCGACTTCGAGCGCTCCCCGCCGCTGAGCTCGCCCTCCGGCGTGTCCCGGGCGCGAGCGAACTCGACCCACGCCCGCAGCGGCACCTCCATGTCGTCCTGGTCCAGCCTGGATGGATCGAGCCCGCCCTCGCGGGTCGAGAAGAGCGCGCTGCGTGCCTTTGTCGACAGCAAGAGCGACGCCCTGCGCAGCAAGCTGTCGTTCAAATCGACCGCTCGCAAGCAGTCGATGGACCAGCTCCATCACAGCCCCCGGCCGAGTCGTGGCGCGCATGTCCCGACCCGGACGCCGTTTACGCCCCCATCTTCCCACGCGACCGTCATCGAGATGCCCACTTCAGCGCCTCGACCCCGGAGCCCGCCCGGACGATCCGGATTCCCTCCGAGCCCCGTCGATCATCCAATGAGCAACACTGGCGAATCAACCACGGGTTCGACCGTGTTGCCGCAGAGTGGGGGCCGCTTCGGCGAGCATCTCTCGGCCGTCAAACGTTGGGTGGGCGGAGGTAAACCGTCGCAGCCGTGGAGCAAACTCCGCAAGGTGAGACCCGCACCGGGTGAGGTGATGACCTTCCCACGGAGAACTCACCAGTTTGAATTGCAGGACCCGGAGCTCTGGGACCCCACTGGCGACACGCTCGTCTATCTGGGGAACGAAGCGCATGGGACGACGCGGCCGGCGCCGTCGTTGCGCGTGCATTCCTCCGTGCTCGAAGAGACGGGCTCGGCCTTCTTCACGACGATCCTGCGTGAGGGCTACATCGATCAGGTCGACTACGACCTGCCCATGTCGCCGGCGAGCCCATCGCCCAGCGCCATGGTCGGTGTCGATGGGCTGCGCGATGTGTCCTCGCGCCTGGAACAACGCGACGATCTCGGTCCGTTGCCGTCACGATCGCGAGGCGGGCACGGCCTGCACAGCATGCACTCGGTCAGCGGACAGCCGACGCCGCCGACGTCGGAGCCGTCCATCGCCGACCGCGACCATCCGGTCCTGTATGAGCTGTTCTTCCCGGCCCCGCTCGATGCTTCGACGGTGGAGAATCTCCGGCACCACCTGACGACGCGCAACGTCTTTGCGCTGCTGTTTGGTAAGTCGCTGGTCGGGCTCAATCTGTACCAGAGTCTGCTGGACCTGCACGAGCGGTTGCAGATGTACATGCCACCCGAGTCGGACAACGCCAGCCTCATCATCGACCACATCGTCTCGCACGGGGTCGACGACGTGCGCAACGAACCCGCCTCGGCCGCCGGTCTGTTAGCGTGGAGCGAGGGTCCCGCCGTGCGCTGGCACGAGGGATGGCGCGAGGCGTTCGTGCACTGCACCGGCATGTACAGTCGTCTGCGCCACGTGCCTGAATTCCGCGACGTCAGCCACTTTTCGCGCATCCTTCTGGAGCGTGCCAGCCTGGAGATCCAGGTGCGGGTGCAGCAGGCGGCCGACAAGCTGGCCGACTTTGATTTCGCCGACATGTGGCCGATGCAGAGCGTGCTGCCACCACCGGCGCGCGACAGCTTCGATCGCTTCCGCCGCTTCTTGTCGCGCCACTACGAGGCCGTCTTCTGGTCGTGGCCACCGCTGCCACGCTTTGGCACGGCCGAGATCTGGCTGACGCGGGATGTCATCAATCGGCTGCAGACCGACTTCGGCGCGCTCTACGACTATCTGGTCGACCGTGACCTGGTCTGGGAGGCAGGCACGCCGCAGGACCGCCAATGGCGCATCGTGAGCCAAGGGCTGAAGCCAAACTTCCGCGCCGACGCCGACGGTCTGCCGTTGACGGACATGTTCCTCGGCTTCGACAACCGCTGCGGCTACCCGCACATCCCGCACCCCTTCCCGCTGCTGCCGCCCACGCGGCCGCTGCAGATCCCCATGGCCAAGCCGACACGCTTCGGGAAGAAGACGCGCCCGGTCGAGACGCGGTTTGCGGAACGACGCGTCGCGCTCGAGTACTCGGAGGCCACCAACGTGTTTCGGTTGGGCCCCGACTTCGCCGCCAACGGACTCGTCGACGCTTTCGCCCAGTTCGAGAAGGCAGACATGGCGGCCGAGGTGGATCCGTGCCAGGCACGCAAGGGCCGTTGGGTGCTCATCTACGGCGTGCTGCAGGTATTGGCGACCGTCGCCGTCGATACGCCTGGTTTGCGCTTCCGCGAGAAGGTGCCGTACTATGTCAACCCACGGCTGCGGGGCACGCCGCCGTGGCGCGACAAGCGCGATCCGTCGCCCGAGGAGGCCTCGCACGAGCGGAGTCATTGCTGGACGACGCCGCGCACCTGGAAGGAGGTCGACCATACGGTGGAGCGATCCGGGCTGCGCAACCATCGCGAGATCGTCATCAAGGGGCTCGGGGATGGCACCGGCCGTAGTCTGTCACTCGATGATGTCGACCGTGCCGGGGCCCATTCACGCAAGGATAGCAGCAACGCACGACAATGGATGTACACGAGCGACGGGCAGGTGACGGGGCCGGCGACAAACGGTCACGCGACCAAGTTGCACGAGAAAAAGCCCTCGGACTGGCCGATTCGGACGCGCGGAGTAGCCGCATCCGACTATGTTCCGCCGGAAGATTGGTGATTTGATTGATGAGTGAGAAGTATGTGGGTTCATCCGGTTCTTTGTGGGGATGAGATATCCGACGAGATGTGAATGTGTTTTTTTGGATTGATGGCGTTATTGGGTTTCGCCTGACCAGTTGAAGAATTCGGCATACCCTGGAATCATTTTCTCCCGATGTACTTTTGTACACGTCTTCTCTATAATTTCGTGGCTTAATTACTGGAGGTCGGTTGGGGGTGGAAGGGCACAGATCTGGAGGACAGATCTGTACGGTGATATTTCTTGGACGTTTTCCACTTTTCTTATTGTTCCTTTTCTGGGAATCTAGATGCCGGTTTCTTTCTGGATATGTTTATATGTTTGGAATCTGTCAGAGTGGTATCGGTGCAGCTGCTGCTTTATTCTCTGATGGAAAATATCTGGATTGGAGCGGACGACGGATCCAACCCCCTTGGTGTTGGATTCCACCCCCATAATACTATTCGTTACATGAAATTGAAGTTCGAGCCTGCCTTGCGTGTCCATGAAATTCCCAAAAACCTACAAATCAATATCATCGTGGGGATGTCGTAAGAAAACCGTTTGAGTTTCTAGCCTCTAATCCGGAAAACATTCTCGTGCGTGTCCTTCGAGCGGACAGGTTGAACTCCTCGCGTCACTTAAGCGCGATAGACGCGCGGCTGATGGCGCAATAGCTCCTCACTTCAACGGTCTCCCTTCAGCGTTGAAAGATCCCCCGCATCGAACGAAGAATTTTCTTCGAAGGGGCCATTGAAGGCAACTACAGTACGCTATCGGCCACGTGTAGAACCATAGTTGTACCACTATTGGACGGTTACGAGTTGCAAACGCTCTCATGGAGCGATGTGATACAAGAGCGGGAGGCTGCAGCATAGAACTCATTAATTTATATCAAGCGCCACCAACGAGGCACTCAACGTTAGGTTGGCTGCCATTGATGAATCAGCCATCCCTGCATTCGTCTCAGATCGCAACGGTCGCCTCCCATCAGGCTTGTGTCAGCCTCGGCATACGAGCTACGCAAAGTGAAGCTCTGACCCCTCCTCTGAGCTCTTCACCTAGCGGACGACCACTCTTCCCAAGCACTCCACTTGTTACCCACCAGTCGTCATCATGCCAGGTGCGAACCCACTCGGACGCATATATCGTGCTGAATCCTAACTGCGTACCTATACAGCAATTCCTCTCACCATCGCGACGCCTGCGGCTCTAGCTGCGTTGGCGTATCTCAATGCGCGGACATCGTTTACCAATGACATTCACATCCTCTCCGCTTCTATTCCCATGCAAGTGAAATGCGCCATGAGGGAGCGTCGCGACCAACTCCATATGTTTCGCATCCTAGAAGAACGAGCGCTGTCTTCGAGCACCGCCAACGCAACGTTCCTCTGGTACGAAGGTCAGGAATGGACGTACCGGGGGATGTACGACATGGTACTCCGATGTGGGACGTGGTTGAGGAGAAGCTACAACATCAAGCCGAAAGAGGTGGTGGCCATGGATATGACCAACTGTCCCGGGTTTCTGTTTCTATGGTGGGGTATCTGGAGCATCGGCGCGGTTCCAGCGTTCATCAATTGCAACTTGACGGGAGCAGCATTGATCCATTGCGTGCGGATGTCGAAGGCGCGAGTGTTTATTATGGACGATGAGGTCCGGCCGATTGTCACGGGTGAGGTGGTTGAGCAGTTGATCCAGGGTAGTAAGAAAAATGAGGTGGAGATTGTTTATTGGACACGCGAAACAGAGCGACGAGTCGCTGGCCACGATGCGGTGCGTCAACCAGACGAGACTCGAGCGGGATGTGCTGGTCGAGAAGCAGCGGCTTTGATCTTCACCTCGGGAACGACGGGTTTGCCCAAACCAGCCATCATAAGCTGGAGGAAAGCCAATTTCGTGACTGAGACGCTTCCGAGGCTTCTCGGCTTGAAACGATCAGATCGAATCTACACGGCATGTATTCTCGGGTTTTGCGTGTGTCAATCCAAGGAAAACTAATTTGGATGCAGTGCATGCCACTATATCACATGGTGGCATCAGTCCTAGGTGTATGCAGCACCCTCGGCGCAGGCAGTTCCATCGCCATCGGACACGAATTCAGCACCAAGACATTCTGGAAGGAAGTGCGTGATTCTCACGCAACAGTGATGCAATACGTCGGCGAGACATGTCGCTACCTCTTGACCGCCCCTATCGAACTCGATCCTCAAACAGGGGAAGATCTATCTCAAAGACACCAGCTACGGTTGATGTTCGGCAACGGGATGCGTCCCGATGTCTGGGAGCGATTCCAGCAGCGGTTTAACGTTCCCGATGTGCTCGAATACTACGGTGGTACCGAAGCGGTGTTCGCGTTATGGAACCGATCTCGAAACAAGTTCTCGCAAGGCGCGGTGGGACGCAACGGGACTTTGATGCAGATGCTGCTCCGGTCAAAAATCGCTGTGGTGGAGCTGGATTGGGAGACTGAGATGCCCCAGCGGGATTCGACAACGGGGTTCTGTAAGAGAGTCGAGAAAGGGCGGCACGGGGAGGTCTTGTTCAAGATCCCCGATGCGAAGAACGTGGAGGATTTGTTCCAGGGGTACTTTGGGAATCGAAAAGCCAGCGAGGCCAAGATCCTGCGAGATGTATTCGTCGAGGGCGACGCCTGGTTTCGCACGGGGGATGTGTTGTCGATGGACGACGAGGGGAGATGGTATTTCCATGATCGCATTGGGGATACGTATCGGTGGAAGAGCGAAAACATCTCGACGACGGTGTGTATTATGTTGCTCTGTTTCCTCAATTCACTCCCCTCTGCTTCTGGCTCGAGAATCTTTCATCAGTACATCTGGCTTGGATGCTAATGTGAACAAAACGAACAAAAGGAAGTCGCAGAAGTATTCGGCACCCATCCTTCCGTTCGTGAAGCGAATGTCTACGGGGTGAATATTCCCCATCATGACGGACGAGCGGGCATGGTGGCCTTGATTCTGGCATCTCCGTCAACTTCTACCTCAGCATCGTCTCAACTACCACCACCGTCATCATCATCATCATCATCATTACGTACATCAGCTGCACTACCATCACCATTACCATATTTCCCCGCCCGACCTTCGGTTTCTTCATCAGCGGCTACTTCTGCTACTCTCAACAGCCCGCGTGTTATACAACCAAAAGAGAAAGCAGCAGCAGCAGCTACGTCTCCCTCTCTCGACAGCCCACGCCACAACAAACAACCACAACAAGGAGAAATTACAGCAAGAGAAGAAATTATGTATTCCATAGCTCAACACGCCCTCCAAAACCTGCCCTCCTACGCCGTCCCCGTCTTCGTAAGGATCATGAAGGATAATACAGGATATGTCACGGGCACGAATAAGCAGCAGAAACATGTGCTACGGAATCAGGGGATTGATGTCGACCTCGTCGATAGTTCTAGGGGTGGAAGTGGTAGAAGTGAAATGTATTGGTTGACGGATGGAGCGTATGTCCCCTTCCGCGAAATGGATCGGAAGGCATTGAGGGAGGGGAAGATCAGACTCTGAGTCGTGATTTCCTAACTTCCTGGCTTCCAGATGTGACTCTACGTTGGTTCCACTTGTCTTTTTTCGTAACGTATATGATCATTCATGAACATATACGATCATTCATGATTCGTGATGGGACTTCCATGTTGTCATATTGCTACAGTGTCGTAGCTGGGATATGAACGCTGTACAGTGTGTATAGATTCCCTCCCCGGCCAGGAAGCATCCAGTTTCCCAAGTCGAACGTTTGATCGAAGATCAATGGCTTCCGGGAAACCATATTTCTGTTCAAGCAGAAATACTCTTGTCTGAGTAGGACACCTGCTACGGGCTGAATCGCAGCCCATTTTTCCCCTTTGCCTATCCATCAACGGGAGCTGTGGCAACCGTTGATCTACCTCAATTGAATTAGGCATACGATTTACTGTAGAGCTACATGCATACGACTCTCGCTTAGTGGCTGGATACTGTCTGTTACTGGATTAGCAATGCTCGAAAGTTCATCCCTTTCACCAAGTTTGGTGTCGACTTCTGGGAGGGGCTGTCTCGGTTTACGAACCTAGTTGCAACGACAATGGACTGCAGCGGAATAAATACCGATGTAAGGGGCATCCCAGCCAAGAAATGAGTATGTACTTACGTATCATCTTACTCGACTCTTTTCCTTGACTCCGCTACCTGAACAAACAAATTCTCTTCAGCTCTTTCACTCGTCTCACATAAGATACGATGAGCAGTACCTCCACGTGAAGAACAAGTCTTCCAAGTCCCTGATAAGATCAACCTGCCGATATCTGCCCCGTTGGTCGGTAGAGTGTCAACCTACGTTCTGGATCAATTGCTGGACGAGGGTAAGCGCTCCTTACGTCTACACTCCCCCGAGTAATGCAGCGGCGTCTTTCGACGAACCTTGCATGGGCGGGGCAAGGGAAGAGAAAGCAAGACTACAATCTCATACTCGGTAAATACACTCGCTCGACCATTTTCATAAAATCTTGATTTCTACGAAACAACTGATGTTCGACGGTGTTCTCGATATCACATCCAGAACCTCTTGACTTCTTTCACCAACGCCACCACAAGCGGGACACCCACGGGGCCTAATAGGGGGAGGTAGACGGCTATCTTATGTTCGTCGGGGTAATACACACGTGCCCTACCTTCCTTCCCTCCCTCCCTCCCACCTTCCTTCTTCCCTCCCAGACAACACTGCATTTCAGTTCCACTTGTCATTCTAAGTGACGCTGAGCTTATCTCGATACGGTCATGGTCCGGAAGATAGAACTATACATGACACAGTCAAACAATTCTAATTACTATGAAACAATAAGTCCCTCGGGGCGTGATTCATAAACCTATGAGCTTCTTGACCTCGAGCGATACCGCATCCAAAACCTCTTCATCTCCTTGGCCAACGCTACCACAAGGGGTACACCCACGGGACCTAGAAGAGGGAGATATACCGCTATTTTATGCTCATCGGGGAAATATACTTGTCCCACCATACTTTTATCAAAGAATGCGATTTCGGCATGGTGTTCGGCTAGTCTCGCATGATCTAACCCCGATGCTTGTCTTGGACCATCGTTACTATCATTCCTGTTTTTCTTATGGCTGCCCTGGTGGTCGCTTTTCGCCCCAGCGCTCGTCTTGCTTCCCACGAGAGCTGTGTTGGGATTCCGAAAACTTGTTCGAGGGAGGTGATGATCGTTGTCGTTATGACCAAGTAAATGACACGTCGCGGTGAGGTGTTCAATACTCTGTTCCACGTGCGTGGCAACACTACGGGGGATAGAAATGGATGGGAGAGCGTGTGTTAACCTCGCCAAGGCACCGAGCGTGGACGAAGCTGATAATAAAAGCGTGGCGCATCTCAGGCGGGTGAGTGTCAGGAGACGCAGCGGGAGGGAAGTCGGAGAACGCGGAGCGCCGAGTAAAGCCAGGAGATGATTCGAGAAGACCTGGAGCGGTTCGTGGAGGAGTTCTTCCGGGACATGGGTTTGAGGTAGTTGTTCTTGTTGGGAAGGTGAGGGAGGGTTCAGGATGAAGACACTTCCCCATTGGGGTACGAGCCAGCTGTTTCGAGTCCCATTTTCGTTTCCTTTGCCGGTTGAGCCTTCTCCTTCGTCGGCTTCGTCGGCTTCGTCGGCGACGGTCAACGGAGAATGTTCCGGTCCAGGAACATACAAGACGAAATTCAAGGTAGGAGCGCCCCCGATGCTCGGACTCAATGGCCATTCCGCGGCGTTGATAAACCCCGCGAGATCATCCCTTCGGAGTTTCCAGGTTTGGGTGGTATTATCAAACTCTGGTTCACGGACTGAGGGAGAGACTTTCGCATACAGCTGCACTTGGGTGTCGATTGTGAAGTTGCTGATCGCGGAGAAAGTTTGTAAGAGAGGCTGAAGATGGTGATGGATGGCGGAGTCGATGGCCCACGAAGAGGGTTCGGCGTGGGGCGTGAAGAGTGAGAAGGTGAGATGGTATGTGGGCGCGTATTTGGCGGCCCGGGTGATCTGTTTAGCCACGTCCGCGGTGGGTTCGGTGGAGGGTGACCGGTCTGACGAGCGTACATTGGGTGATGATGCTGTCGGCGGGTTTTGGCTGCCTCCTCCACCGCCGGAAATGCTAGGGTTGCTCGACTGGTTCGACAAGACATAGGCTATCATGGCCTGCTCCTCAGCAAATATATCCTGCAGTTGTGCCGCGAGGAAACTCGCCAGGGGCGATGCTGTTGACGACGTCGAGGGCGCTTGATTGGGCGAGTAGACCACTTTCAATGTCGAAGAGTGCGGTTCCAATGTGGCTTGCGGTGTCGATATGGACTCCCCTGCCATGAGATTGACCACCGGCCCTGCATCTTCGAGTCCATCCCGCGCATATCTTGGATGGTTCACATTCGTCTTCCCATTGGCTGCCTCAGCCAGCTGTAGTCGAAGATGATGCGCCGAGAAGTCATTCAAGTCATCGAGCGCATACTGCGTCAGACGCACGAGATGTTGCGCTTCTGGCTCCTGCAGATGCGGTGCTTGGACGTAGATCTGCAATGGGAATTCCAGTTTACATGCCTAATGGATGATTAGCGGGTGGAGGTGATCCAGGAGTGGGGATGAAATACCCTCCCCTCGGCCCAATCCATCATCTGCTGCAACGGCAGCTTGGCTCGGTAGATGGATGTCGTCCAGCGCCATATCGGCAGACCCAGAAATACAACAATAGCCCAGAAGGATAGGATGATCAGGAGCCGTCGACGGGTATGTTCCGGCCTTTCGGGAGGTGGCTTCTTTTTAGGAGGAGATACGGCGGCGGCGGCGGCATCTTGGACCTTTGGCCCGGGGGTGTCTGGAGCTTGGTCTGGCATTCTCTGGCATATTTCACTAATAGCTGTTGCTGGTGATCGTCGTCAGCTTCGACGTGACGTTAAATGTGAGATTCTCAATTAGAAATCGGTCAGACCAATCGGAATAGCTCTACTGCATTCGATAAACTAAATTAACGGCGAGCTGGGACCAATCAAATGACTTGAGCGTTGTGGGTTATGTAAACATTTCTATAGCACCTGATCAGCGTCAGGGGCACCATTTGGGAAGGACGAGTATACTAGTAAATAGCATGTAATGGACGATATCGTAAATGACCACTCAGGAGTGACTGCCGACGAAAGAAGCCGGCATAGCGTTTGGAGAGAAATCCCTTCAATCCATCTCCTCTGCTCCTCTTCACCTCTTCCGCTTTCCACGATGGCCCAGGCTCAAGCTATGGCATGGGCCAAAGCCTTTACCGAATCTCAAGTATCTATCCCCCTTTTGCTCTCTATCTTGGAGTGCAGGGAAGAGATGAAAGAATTCGATAAGATCGATGAACGATTCGATAAGATCGACGAGCGCATTAATAAGATCGACCTGCAATTCGACAACATCAAAGGTCAGTTTGATGAAACCCGTGATCTGTTCGGCACATTTATAGGGGTTGTCTCATCGTCACCAGTGCATAGAGGATGGGGTAGTGTTCGTCATGAGGTTCTAAAGACGATAAGGGAGTTAAACGTTTACGGCTGGGCCAACTTGCCTCTCTCATCATGCGCGCTCCCAAGCGATCTATTCAGGTATTGAATTAACACACTCCTTTCATACAAGAGCCGGGCTCGCCCTCGAAGTTATAGCTCGTGATGTGTGAGGATAAATCCCTCATGCTCACGCGAGGCCTCTCTCTCACCGGATTTCGCTGTGGTACAGCATCTACCCACAAGTCTGGTCCAGATACTGCATGCGATATTTGACTGTGATGAGGATATTGGAGGCCCGCCGGTAGCCCCGACTGGAGACCGTGGAACCGAGGCCGTGGATGTCTACCAATATAAACGCGGACTGGATCCCTGGACTAGTTTCTGAACTGGTTCTTCTCATCGATTCACCGGTACTACTCTCCCGGAAGGATGCGACCTTTGCTCTGGTCGTTATGGCTAGCGACATCCGTGTTGGCTCTGCCACACGATGTAAACAACAGTCCATCGCATCACAAATCGTTGCAGCCGCGGGCGGAGCCACTGACGCCGGAAGAGATTGAAGCTTTAATCCCAGATGCTAAGGATCATCTGCGTGGACATCACCAGATATACTGGACACTGAGCAACCAAGACGCAAGGGAGTTGATTCAGTGCATCCACAAAGGTGTACGCATCAGCTTGCGTGTCTGGTAGTTGGACCACTCGCTGACACGTGCATCAGGGAGGGAAAATTGGCACCAACTACCGTTACTCTTGGGAAACATGGTTCTCATGTCTGAACGCCCTGAAGACGAGACGTTGGGCGTATGTCAAGAGTCTGTTGGACATGCCGCTGGCTGCTCAGGATGGTCCATCGAGCCGCAAATCGAGCGGGGCCCAATATCGAACGGCTGAGCAGGTCGATCGTGACGCCGTGCTTCTAGCAGGCCGATCTCATTTGCAAGGGAAACGCGACATTGACTGGGACGTGACGGACGCCGAAGTCCGAGATTGGGTTAAATGCATCTATGATCATGTAAGTGTGGGTACCTCATTAGTCCAGTCAAGCCGACTGACAGACGACTACAGGGAGGAATCATAGATCTTGAGTTCTATAAGCTTCCCTGGGACGGTTTGTTTCAGTGCACGGATGCCTTGAAGGCTCGGCACTTAGCTCAGTCGGCCGAGTCGAGCACCGCCAGTCAGAAGAAGCCGGCACAGAAGAAAACTTCCAAGAAGAAAGGGAATACTAATGCGTTCTCGCTGTTACGGTCGGGTCCAGGCGGTTTTGGCACCCTCCGCGACCAGACGAAGCATCGCTTCGCGGATACTGCGGCTGGAGTCGAACAACGACTCTCTTCTCTCGGAAGACATCTTACGCCCGATGGACAACTCTGGACGTCAGCTGCAGCACTCGCCCGCTCTGCCTCGACGGTGAAACGACCGACATTCGTCCCAGCAGGCCCCTAGGCACCTTGTCGAAGCGGCGACGTCCAGATCAGGCTGTTCGAGCTAGGATCGCGAACTTGATACTGAAGCGTCGAGCATCTGCATGACTCGTCCTTGGGGTTTGCATGATCTAAGAATTACTACGCACGCGGCTGAACAAGAAAACGGGACAGCTCCGCAATGAGTGCCGACGAAAAGATCCCCGGAACCGCTATTGTTGGACTCGTTCCATATCGTCCTCATCAGTCCGATGGAATGGAGGCTACATATCGCCATCTTCATCATTCAGTGTGATGAAAGTCAAGCCATATGCGTCGAAAGGGCGATAAAGACGCTGGGCGAGAAGGCAGCAATTGCTGCTTGAGCTTTCACCTTCAGTTTGTCGCCCACGTGGTATCCTCTCCAGAACCCTTTCCGAGTGATTTACGAAGCGTCATCTCCTACCTAAACTCGACGAGTCGGATCGCTTTTCCGAGAAATCAGCACTCAAAATCCCAATTTAGTCAGCCCAGATGCGATATGTCATCTCATGCTTCAATCCACTGTCGGGTAGCTGAGTGAGCACAAGCCGAACAACTTCAGTGTAAGACTCTTAGTGGACAAATCAGATTTCAATCCGTCTTGAGGTGAGTGACATTGAGATGCTGCGTGGGTTTCAAGTGCCGCCGCTGCTATGGACGATTTGGTTGCTCGCCAGTGATCTGCTAGCCTTATAAAGGATACGTCAGTCGTCACCAGAAAGGCGTTGAAGC
>QQTW01000976.1_pt1 | contig 19372 bp, 19 predicted proteins | sample 1904831 | NCBI WGS metagenome assembly QQTW01 (sample SAMN09435610, study PRJNA476489) | Subsurface metagenome, whole genome shotgun sequencing project. | reverse complement strand
CAAGATAGGCATGCGAATGCCCAGTTTCCAAGTCCTCAACCAAGCAGACGCCCGGCCCTCACAGTTCCAAGAACTGCTCAAATCCAACGGACGGTGGCGCATCGTTGTCTTCGCTGGCGACCTCCAAATCCGAGAGCAGTGGGCCAGACTCGTTAGACTTGGCGAAGCTCTAGCAAACCCATCGTCCTTCCTCTCCCGCCACAACGCCAAATCCGGCGGCGCCGGCGGCGGCCCGAACTCAGTCATAGAGGTGCTAACCATCCACTCCTCGCCCCGCACTGAGATCGAGTTACTAGACCTCCCAGAGGTCTTTCATCCTTTCTCAGAGCGGGACGGCTGGGATTACTGGAAAGTGTTCGTGGATGATATGTCTTATCATGAGGGCCATGGTCATTCGTATCAGAATTATGGCGTTGATCCGAGCAATGGATGCGTGGTGGTGGTTAGACCGGATCAATATGTGTCTTGGATTGGGGAGTTGGAGGATGTAGAGGACATGGAGAGCTTCTTTGGCGGTTTCATGCGTACATCTGCTTAGCGGAGGCGAAGGTACTGGTAGGTGGTCGGCCTGCTGTACTCTCGGCTGATGCTGCTGCGTGTACGGATGTGCTGAGAAGGTACAGGGACTCGTGTAAATTCTTTGATGTAAAATCCTCTTTACTGCGTACGTCTGTACACTGGGTACGCAAATACACGCTGGCGTATTCTTAAATGTAAAACCCCCCGCGGTCCCTAGCCATCGCTTATACAAGCAGCATCAGCATCAGAAAAACACTCTCAATTTCTCTTTATATTTTGATTTATTTACTTTTTGGAAACACATATCAATGTCCTCGGACAGATGGCCTAGCGGTTTATTCCGCTAGGTAGTAAAACTTTCACCAGTTTTCATAGCGGATGTATCTCTCCTTCCAGTATCTAACCTCTCCTACGGCAAAGTTAGAGAGTGGAGGTATGAAGCGAACTTTTTTGCTCTTTTACCTACGATCAAATCTTTATATCTGCATGTCCTCTGACCACTACTTGAGTATTATTATCTGTAGTACCGTGACTGATAATGTTATTGATTGTCCAAGCATATTCCGCTCCCATTCTAAGGTCACGGACTAGATTGCTACATACGAGTCAACCGTTACTCGATTAAGTGTAATGTCAGATTCCAATTTCATCCTCATAACGATGAGCCTCCAAGCCCGAAACGACCTGGCTCCACCAAGTATCTCTTCCCATCCGGCGTGCCGTCGTAAATTCCCAGTATTGGGGGGGCACCAGCCAGCTGACTCCCAGTCTAGCCAGCCAGTCAAGTTCCCGTCTTCGTCGACGAGAACGTTGTGCTCCTTTAAATCACCGTGCGTGAAGACAACCTGGTGAGGCTTTTTTTCCACACGCTTTGCCAGAGCCAGAGTTTCTTCGTACTTTTCCTGGGAGGCGAATGAATGAGACGAAGCTGGCTTCAGGAGGTACATGTGAAGCGCTGTCTCATCTTCAAACGGGCCCATGACGTGTTTTGGAACACGCGAGCTTTTGATGAAAATGTTGATTGGTGAGCAAAACCCGCTGGCCGTAAAAGCTGTCCCATGTGTGCATGGCGTCCAGGCATTTTTTACAGCTCGCCGAACCAGGGACCCTCAAGATCCTCTTCAAGCGTCTTGTTGATATTTATCAGCTCCATCCCAGGTAGCCGTGTCATGAGAATTGAGACAGGGCCACAAGCTTGATCCCGCCGCATGTTCGCCAACCGATAAGATCTTTTGGAGCTGGGATACCGGCCGATCGGGCCATTTGCATAGCTATGGCTTCCTCAACACTTGTGCGATTATGCCATCTCGAGATTCAGCCCCTAACGGTAGTTGTATGAGCTGTCCCGTCGAATGATATTCGAAGCTATTGACAGTAGTAGAGCCTGGATAAAATGGTATAAGAACCTAATGGATGTAGCTCCCAAGTCGGCGGATAATCGGCTGTGCTACTGAGGTGATCGGCGGAGTGGTGCTAGAAACAGAAGGACACTTTGATGCAGGCCAAGGAAAAGTCTGGACGAAGAAAGCGAGGGATCAACCATAAATCCCGCATGAGTGATCGAGGCTTGATAGAATGCTGCTCTTCATTCTGACGAGCCGATGTGGCCGAAGTGAGGGAGATTCACCCAAAGTGAGATATATGAGTAAGTGTATGCTAATCCGTCAAATTTGAATATAAAGCGTTGCACTATTTGCGTTGAAATTTAGTCGAATCGAGTAAAACAACTTACGGTTCAACTTTCTACATGAATTAATTAAACGAACCCAGCAAGATGAGTTCCTCCTACTACTCCTACTGAGGCTATAAAGCGCGAATTCGGGAACAGAAAGATCATTTCAAGATCGTCATTGTGGGGTAGTTTTTGCACATAACTACATCGAGATATAATTGGCCATAGGCTAATAATTCGGCTGAATCCCGGCGCAAATAGTATATCCCCTCACACCCTTATTAACGTCAATTGCATAATTATTATGTAGTAATTTAGAAGTGTGTTACGTAAACTCCTCCTTCATTCTCGTCCAGCAGATGCTGCAATTTTATTTTCCATGAACGTAAAAGGTGGATAAAGGTTCAGGAAGAATTTTCTGTAGGCATAAGTGTCTTGCTTTGAGAAATGTCTAATAGTTGCAACAAGTTTGCTAGAAAAGGTCAAGTACTCGGATTATTGCAAGATGGTGAAAACGAGACAACGTAGATAAACGTTGGAATAGGTGAGCAGAAACATTTAAAGCTATTTTGTCTAGAAACTACAACTGTCGTAGTGGAATCAATGCCTTCGATCGGCTGTTACTGACCTCAAAGCTCCCGAGGTAGTTTCACAAGTAGACAATACATTAACACCTATTTCATGAAGCCTGGCTTTCCATCACCATCAGCATCCTTCCTTGGGTTCAACTTGTCCAACAAGCTTGGCTTCTTGTGACCAGAATTGTCGTGTAATGTATTGTCGGTAGGACCACGTGACGAGTCAGTGCCGCCAACGCGACCTGTACCGCTGTTGATTCTCTGGTCTCCGTGTTCACCGCTATGACCCAATCCGAGAGGAACACCAGCACCTGAAGAGGTGTTAGTACCATACACTGGAGGGGTGAGACCAAAGAGAGCAGAATGAGATCCTGGAGCTCCGGTGCCTCCCAAATGTCCATCAACGAGAGTGCCAGTAAACTCACCTGCATGGTGGCTGCTTGATCTATCACTGTCGACACGGGGGTCGAGTTTGTTTGCCGTATCCCTACCATGCGGGCCAGCAGTGTGGGTGCCATGCGAAGTACTATCGGTGCGAAGACCATCTGAACCATGCATGCCAGCAGTGTGGGTGCCATGCGAAGTACCGTCGGCACGAACACCCATGTGTGGGTCGGCATCAGCCTCAGTCCTACCAAGTTGCATCTCAGGGTTATATGGACGCGGGCATCCTTCGTACTGATCTTGGTTGATGACACCAGTGCCGCTAGTCAAATTTTGGCCAGTAGCCTTGAAGTCTGTCATAGTCTTGGGGGGAAGCACAGATGCGCCGTGATATTCTGGCGCTGCGTGATGGCGTTCGTGAACTGGGACAGTAGTGTGTACGACAGAGGGAGCGATGATCTCTTTCTCAATCACGGGCTGGACTGTCTCATGAACTGTACGAGGTCAATGGGATTTTCCAACACACATAGATGTAATAACATACCATGGTGGTGAATAATCTCGCCCTCAACCGTTGGGGCAACAGCTTGAGTGGTCTTGGTGCTATGTGTGGTTGAGGTATCCCTGAACTGCGCTGCTTCGGCGTCGAGTCGTGCCTTGATATCCTGGGGTTTGGCATGTTCAAACTCCTTGGTTTGCACACCTGCCATCTGATGGCTGTGCTTCTCTGGGAGAACTTCGCGGTCCTTGATGGGCTGAATGGTGGTGTGGTAGTGATCTTGGTCGACCTCACGTTTGATGGCTGTCTGAACTTCCTCATGTCGGATAGGCTGAATCTCTTCATGTTTGACGGCAGGTCGCTGTCTCTCGTCAACGGTGGTATCGTGGTGGCCATGGCGACCGACAAATTCGGAGACGGCTGCCTTCGCTCTTTCCATGATGAATGAGGGTGCTTCTGATGATTATTGTTAAGTAAGATTCGTCTGAATGACTCGATGCCGAGATAAGATTGCTGTTACAAGGTCTGTGAAAGTGTTTTGAAGGAGAAAATGAATTAAAAGGGAATCAAGGTTAAGTGAAGTTATACTAAAGCCACATGTTGACGTGACAGGGCAAACACAAACAGGGAAGTTGCAGGTAAGGACGCAGTGGAGGTCGACCAGCATCATCCCACCATACTACCGTCAGACCATCATCCCTTCCCAATCACAGCCACACCCATGAGGCGTCATTATGACAGCATCAATACAGTCATCATCACCTACAAGTGGTGGGGCTTTTCTTTTGTGGGGAAGGAGCCTGGTAGTGACCAAGATGCTGCTACAGCTATTACGTATGTCACTGCTGTTCATTGAGTGGCTGTTTCAAGTTTTCGTTGAATGCTCGACATCGATGACAGCTTCCCGAAGAAGTGTACGTAGGGAGCGAGTGGATCACAATGTTCCACAGTTGAGGGTGTAAGCTGCCATTGTCTGTTACCTATTACGGTGACGGAAAAGGTTTTCCGCAATGCCTAATAGCCTGTAAAATGATACAGGAAGCCCACCACAGCGGAAGCGTACGAAAGTCATGGTCAGGAGTGGAAATGTGCTGCTGATCAAACCCACGTTGAGAAGTTCGTGGTGGCCGAGGTGCATTGATTCCCGTGGTCTGGATGTCTGGGCTGAGTGTCTGGTCTGGACTGTGGAAATATGACGTTCCTTCCTCAGACTACCCAGTTAGTTAGCGCCACCTTCTCATGTCTAAGCCAAGAAAGGAAAGGGAAGTAGTACAGGGTAGCTACAACAATGACGTAGTAGTCTAGCCAAGATTTTCGGAACTTGCCATCTCAGCTTTCACGAAGAAGCTACAGCACAAATTTCAGTTGAGGACGAGGATGAACTGAAAACGGACCGGAAACAACGACGACAGTAAGCTCATCGACTGTGTCATTTTTACATCGCCCAGAAATCCTGATTTTGGTCATCAGCGCCATCTCATTCAGAAGTATAGTAACAGTGATGCCTCTACCAGATTCTCCTACCAAGAGGCGACCTGTGCCTCCACCAAAAACCGAAAGTCAGGCTCAGCTTCGCCAAGAACTCACTTCCCCTGGTCGTGCGCAGGGAGCTTCATTAAATCAGCACGAGTACACCAATGCGCCACAGAATGAAGCTCCCGACTTCGAGGCTCGAAAGCAAGAGACAACCAAACATTTGACCTTGCCGGAGGGGTGGGATATGAGAAATGCAGCAGATGTGACATACCATACACATGTTGCAAAGCGTATGGCTGACAGGTTGAACGTTCTTGAGAATGCAAACTAACCTTTGGTGCTTGACAGCTGTTGTCCATGAAACTGTTCACCAACACACTACCGAACTTGTCGAACCCAGAATAACACGAGAAATCCATCATTATCATTATTACGACTATATCCAGCCTCTAGAGGTTGAGATTCCCAACAACTGCTTTGCTACTAACGCAAAGGGCGAAGTGATACACGCTCCTGGTGGGCTAACAACACATGTTGGCGAGACCTCACATTGGGAGCAGGAGCGGCAAGACAGGGGTTATAGCCTACCTCCAACACTCAAAGATGGGAAGCACGATGAAGTGGATAATGGACAGGCTGAGGGCCGTGACGAGACCGTAGGCCCGATTCCCATTGAAGCCGAAGGCGGTGGAGAGCGCGTATTGGAGCGCATCAGAGATGGTGGAGTTGCTCGACGCTTTGGCGGCGCCTTGACCTCGTCAAATACTATGTCCCAGCCGAATCACCCTAGCTCCACAGCAGAACCCCAAACTTGGAGACGTGAGATCCATGTCGATCGAACTCCGCCATCTCAGCAGAATTATCTACCAGAAATGCCCCAGGCTCGTCCACGTGGAGGCGGACTCGGAGAGAATTCGCCATATCAGCAACCTCACCCATCTTACCCACCGCAAACTCCTCCACGAACAGATGGCTCCCATTCCACCCACAGGAACTTCTCCTTGCCTGACCCGACGCGTACTACCAACCTTAATCTGGCTGCCGATGTTGAACAGAATTTCAACCGCCTCTCCCTCCAACATCAGCATCCCGAAGCCAAGCCCCTGCCCTCCCTTCCCGACACCTCTCCACGCTCCACACATTCTAGAAGCAGCGTGAGGAGGATGTCAGCAGACACCAAACTCAGGGATAGATACAGCATGGACTCCAATCGAGCTAGCTTGGATGAACCGAATCCAATGATCGACGATGAAGCAGTTCCAGAGAGGCGATCGAGCATAAGCAAGACGAGAATATACTAGATTGAGGACTGACGGCATCTGACAAGGAGCTGGACAGCGGTGGTCTCGTACCATGATTCCAGGTATGGACTTTGATCTGAGCGTGATTTCTTCGTATACTAGCATCCAACAATGTATTTCTAGCGGGCGGCGCATCGTATGTCTGCTGGGCATGTCAGTGTTTGAGACTGAGTCGGGCCATGTTTTGTATTATATACACACAGCTGTAAGCCACGCGCCAATATTACCGTCATCCCCGCCATCCCCGCCATCATCATCGTTGCTCTCCTGCACCCAAATACGTCCACCGTAATAGCTCGTCCCCTTCTTTCCAGCCGGTCACATGAACAACCTGTTCGTCACCAGGCGCCAGATCCAACGCGCTATCACTCAGAGAACAACCTGTACGCTCCTCAAAGACCAAACACTTGACCGGTCTTTCTGCGCTTACGTGCATCTCCCCCTTCCCTCTAATCTCAACCTTGACATTCCGGTTCGGGAACTGCAAATATTTCAGCGGTTGAGGCCAATCCATATCCCTGGCCACCAGCACTCCATCCATCCACATCTTCACCGCCAGCACATGCGGTACCCCGTTCTCATTATCAATCACTCCTCTAGCCACATCGGTTGTCCCATTCGCCGTCAACTCGACGCCTCGCTTCACAATTCGTTCCTTGATCTCCTTCCCGCTCTCCACACTCCAGAACCTCACCTCAACATCTACAATCACTGCCTCTAACCGTGAACTCACACCCCAAACCTCCCAGCCCAGAAAACTCGGCTCCCGCGCGTGAGTAATACTCCAGTCATAATGCTCTCTCTTCACCCCCACCGCAACCGGCGCCAAGCACCTTGCCATCGCATAATACGCCGGCTTCCGTCTCAGGTAGTAATCGCAAATGCTCCACGAGATGGCGGGCCAGCAATCGTTCAGCTGCCACACCAGTGCCCCGCCACATTTACGGCCCTCGCCCCACTGTTTCCGCCACCCGCGGTAGCCGTAGGTCAGGGCTTCGCACTGGATGAATTGCGTGAGGTGGATGTACGCTTCCAGATCTGTGGCTGTACGCACGTTCTCGACGAGGTAAGTTGCGATCCTGCGTTCGTGGCCGTCGGCTTTGTTGTGGAAATCCATGACTTGGCTTTGCGGGTATAGGTCCTTCTTGTCCTTGACGAAAGACTTGATGGTCTCGAGGTGAGGAAAGGCTTCCATGCCGAACTCCGAGTTGAAGCGTCCTCCTAGTGAGTCGAAGATTTGATACTTCTCCTGTGTGCCGTGCCAGACGTTCCATTGGTGCAGGTCACCGACTGTGGGGTCGGAAGTCTTTTTGCCATCTCCCCAAGGTGAGCCTGGGTGATAGGGGATCTTCGGGCATTCTTCACGAATGATGTCTGGGAGGAGGGTTTCATAGATATACCTTGCGGGAAAATCGGTCTTCAACCAGTGCTCCGGGTCCTTGTCAGCATAGTCGTAGGTAAGGCCTGCGGATTCGGCGACTTGATAATCCTCGTTGTTGCCTGCGAAGATCACAATGGAAGGATGATGTCGGAGGCGGCGGACATTCTGCATCGCCTCTTGTTTAACAGAATCTAAGAACGAGGGGAAGCAAGGATAATTGCCACAAGCAAACATGAAGTCTTGCCAAACTAGAATGCCAAGTTCATCGCAGGCGGAGTAGAAGGAGTCGTGTTCATAGATGCCACCGCCCCATACTCTGGAGGAGAGCTGTTAGTTAGGGTTGGAGCGAAGGTCGATAGCAGAGACGTACCTGATCATTTTCTGGTTTGCTGGGACCATAAGCTCAATCCAGGCTCGATATCTCTCTGGCGTTACATTGGTCAAGAAACTATCAGCTGGGATCCAACACGAGCCCCCGCAGAATATGTCAATACCATTGATCCGGAAGTAGAAGGACTTTCCGTGGCTGTCATTCTCTTGGATCAGCTGTATCTCTCTAAGGCCAATCCTGCACGGCTCGGAGTGTAATTCTATTTCTTGCGAAAAGAGTGACGCTTGCACATCGTAGAGATCTTGTGTGCCGTATCCAGCAGGCATCCAAAGAGAAGGTGAGTCAATCCTCATCTGTGCAGAAGCGCCACCATGGGCGGGAACACGGCATATGCTTTGTGAAATCGTCTTGCCTTTGAAACTGATTCTAAATTTGACTCGAAAATCATCATTATGACTATCTTCAATCTTCGTGCTGACTTTCACTGTGGCCGATCTCTGATCCTGTGCAACCACAACGTCCGTCCTCAACTCGTCTATCCTAGCTGTATAGAATTCGAGCCGAATTGGTTTCCAAATCCCAGCACAATTCAGTAAAGGACCCCAGTCCCAGCCCCAATGATACTGTGCCTTTCGAACAGCGAGTCTAGCAGGGTCGCCATTGAAGCACGTCCATTTGTGATCGGCATGGGATCTTTTGATCTGACGTGCCTTTACGAGAGCTGAGTCAAATTCGATCTCGAGTTCATGTTGTGCTGTTGGCTTGCAAAAGTTGGTGACATCCACTCTATGCGAAATATACATATTTTCCGAACTAAGAATAACTTTGCCGTCCAGACGGACCAGGGCGAAGGTATCGAGTCCCTCGAAGACGAGCACGGCCTTTGAATGGCTGTCCAATGGAGGAATATAGAATCGAGTGCGATAGATCCATGATTTGGTTCCCACCCATCCGATATCTAGCTCATTGAAATTGAAGAACGGATCTGTCACTCTGAAGCGCTGAAAGGATCAGCAATCCATAGAATATGGATCTGTAGCGAGTCCTGCTTACATCCCTTGATCTATCAAGTCTTGATGAACAGTCGACGGTATCTTCTTGACCGCAAGCCAGACAGCACCTGTGCTGTCTGATTGCCGAAAAGACCATCCTGTCGCTAGATCAGAGGAGGAGAATTTCTGCACAATTTTGCTTTCCACTGGTCCACCACCCATGATTGATGCTTGTTCTGGGTATCTGCAATGGACCTGAATCGTAGAAAGAGGAAGGAAAATTTTAAGTCCAGCACACTACATGCAATAGGAAGATATCCGAATGGTTGGTACTTGTTGTGGTCCAATGTGAACATACTGTCCTGGCGCGAAGTACTACATCATGCGCATACTAGGAGAGGCATATCGCTTTCCAATGCTCATTATACTAAGCGAACAGTGAATATCTGCATGGATAATGCAGCGTCCTGAGTAGGTTGTAGGTCGAAGACCGGACAATCACCTCAGCCGATGGTAATGGTAATTACGGGGTTTCCGGTAAGTCAACTGCCAAGCTATATATTGCGGAGCTCCAAACATAGAACTCGGAGCCAGCTCCCCTATCCATACCATATCAAGAGTGGAAGCCTTTTGGGCGATTCAAGTACAGCCATTTCACAATCTTTATTCTTCGCTCCTTTGCTGTCAGCTCCCCAGTTTCTTCTCACAATGAACTTCGCACCCTACCAGGATGTCGATCCAGAGCGGGAAAGAGCTCTATCACCTCCACCTCAAGATGGCCGAAGATCTAAATCTCCCCAAGTTCGAACACCACCCACACGATCGAATGCTTCACCACCAAATCTCCCACATCCTAACGCCTTCGGAAATGACTACGTATCGGCAGGAAACAATGGTGGACTGGGTGACCGTGGTATGCATTTTGATGCTTTCCAAACAAGCCTGCCTATACGATTGGACTACGAAGCTATGCTTGCCTATATTTTGCTTCCGCCAGCTGGACCTGTACTGCTGTTGTTGACGGAGCATAAGAGCGACTATGTTCGGTACGCAATGACTCTGCGGCTGGATCTGAGATTCTGTTTATGCTCATATGCTCCGCAGATTTCATGCCTGGCAATCGAGCATGCTCTTTACATGCATATTTGTACGTTCAATCGCCGTATCCGGCAGTTGCAGTATTGGCTGACTCCTCCAAGATCGTCCACCTCATTTTCTCGTGGTCTTCGGTCATCTCGTGGATACTGTTTGTAGGCGACCTGGCTTTGATTGGGTTCTTAGCTTTGCACGCGTATCGTGATGGTATGTGCCGACTGCAAAAGAAGGTGCTCGGAGTATTCTGACATGGTACACAGTCGAAACATTAGATTACTATGAGGTTCCCCTCTTTGGTTCTCTTGCCAATCGATTTGTGGACGATGAATGAGAAGAGCTTACAAGGGGAGCGTTCTACGCCCATTCCTTTACGCCAACATTCACTGAATCGGCAGCGGCCGCGAAAGATCTCTTGGTCCTGCCCGTCCTCCAGCCTTCATTCAATATCAGAGCCGAAGACAACCGATGAAAGCCGTCCGGTTTCCTGCACCTCATCATGCATAAGCGTGAAGACATGTAGTGCGTGAAGACAATGCCGTGTCGCTGCGCTCACACGATGAAATCACACTTGCCTGTTCTCCGGAAGCAAGAAGGCTAAGTTGTTTGTTGCCATCTTACCACATCACTCAAAGTGTCTCGGCAACGCATAGCAACCAAAGGGATTCAATTTCGTTCTTGCTTCCGACCTGTGCTACACAGCAACTCTCTCGCTGGTCAATAACAAAAGCTCTTGTGCGACGCATTCACCTTCGGAAAGTCAGCATGTGTCGTGTGACACGGGTCAGGAATTCTTGTGGCCACGTCAATGACCATGTTGAAATGGTCTGTCGTGATGCCAAACCAGAGTCACCAACTTGCCCTGCTGCTGTGCTTGCTGACACAACCAATCGTGCTGCACAAAGCTGCAGTCCTCGATATCGAGACCCATCAAAACTAGCACGTCCTATATCTCCTGGCCAAGCTGCGAGGTATGTGAAACCCAGAACATTTCATCTTCCTGTACTTCTAGAAGGGCCGAACCGCTGACTGAGCATCGCTAGTGATAGCAGTGTGTCTCTGATATTCACACCTGACGGAGAAGATCGTCAGCATGGATCCTTCCATGCTTCAACGCAGCCACACTGCAAAAAGATGCAATTACGAGTTTTGAAGCTGCAGGATCTTGTAAAGGACTATGAGTGTATGGTGGAAGGCTGTGGTCAGATTGGCTGAATGTGGGGTGTGGCAATCTTGTAATATAGGCGTAGGGGATGTCTGGGTTAAGGCTCTGGAGTAATGCCTTCCTTGTATGGCGGATCCAAAAAGTTAATCTGATGACAGAAAATAGAAGGTCATAGACTGGCAACTATCAGAACAACTTATCACTCCACATAGATTTACATAGAGAATATGCAGCAACACCATGCCAGGACATTTGGTAGTGATACGAAGACTCCGTGGTGTGACTTTCGTGATTCTAGATATTACAGGAGATGTTGGAAGAGTGTGGACCTGAAACTTGTGAAGAGATGCAAGGACTAGTGGCAAGGAGTACTCGGAGCGTATTGGTTGAACTTCTAGACTTATCCAAGATTCCTGTTTTTATCGGGACCCTAGAGATGTGAAATTAGCTTGGTGTACCCTTGGAATGCTTTCACATTTTGTACAAATATTAAGGAGGCTAAGCAGATAATAGTCTAGTACTTATATAATATACTTTTATCCTTATAATTGATATCATTTGTGTCTTGCATATGCTACTGTGCTAGAAGTTGAGAGGTTGAATGGCTACACAAACATAGAATTATCGACCATATACATTCAGAGCCTGACTGATGTTTCGAGGTGTCAATCTTTACCCCTCCAGTTTTCAGTGGTTGAGCAGTGGCTTATCGAAAGGGGGAACTATTCCTCCGGCTGCGGAGATACGGCCATGTATTAAGCCGCCCTGGTAGAGACCAATGCCACAATACTTGGAAGAAGTTGGGTACTTGATTCCTGTTGCACAGTCTCCATCATTGTGTCAGGAACTTTCAGGCTAAGCAACCCGCTTCGGGCCTACGGGCCGTGGTTGGATACGCGAGGAGTATTGCAGGGATGAACACGTTCAACACCAACATCGCCTTGCATGCAAAGCGAACCCTATCCGTTCTCAATGTCTTCAGATCTCCCACTCTCAAGAATGCTCTGTTTCAGCTAGCGAACCATGACCGATCAATCATGCCCGTCTTACCTTACAGATTGAAGGTGATCCGTATCAAAGTCGCCTAGGTGGACCAAGACTTAAATGTTTGATCGATGACTGAGCAAATGAATGTTGCGAAGGGGAACGCCTTTTACTTCGGACGATAGTGGCTCCCAACCAACGCACAGAATGCTCTTACCTGAAGTCTGAAGATGGTACCCTTCTCCTGAAAGTGCATCTTACCTAAGCATATTTTTGTGGTTGACAACCACCACTTCAAAACACCAACAGCCGTCCGACGTCATTAGGTCATGTATTTGTCAATACAAATGGGGGGCGGATTCTCCCGCACCTATTTTCAAGCTGCACGTTTAAGGTTAGGTAGGTTGTATGTATCGTGGATCGATATGCTGTGTAACATAGCTTTGCATAAGGGGCTTTCAATTTGGTGATTGTGGGGGAGCAAGATAGACGTGCTAATCGCGTCTTACAGGTACCTCATTCGTACTCCCTAATGTATGGCATTTATATTCAAGGGATGTTTCTTGGTGGTGGGCGGTTTTCCGCTCCTGACTTTACGTTCGTCGTTTTCCACTGGTTTGTTCGTTGTGTAGAGTCTGCAGATTCAAAAATGCTTGTCCCCATAGTTTATTTACACTGTTTGATTTCACCTGGCAGTGATGGTTACTCTACAGCCTGCTGGGGAGACAAGTCTTCGAGTGTCTGTCGCGATGGTCTCCTTGGTTACTATTGCGATAGTGCTGCGAATTATCGCAAGACTCATTAATAGGTCTGGTTTGGCCATTGAAGAAACATTGATTATTCTTGCCGCATGTCTCTTCTACAGCCATCAAGGCCTATCCCTTGCATGTGTGTTCTCTATGAAACCAGGGAGGCACGTTCACTGACCCATGTTGTGAAGCCATACTTGGTCCGGGTGCGGCAGGGACCTCAGATGCAGTCCCAATGGGCGGCACAATGACGCTGCCACAATTGAACTTGTTCTTCAAGGTCCGATACATAACTTGAGCGTATCAGATAGCCAAGCACTCACACAGCCTGCAGAATCTCTACATTGGCGGAATCATCTTCGTCATCACGATCACCGTCGTCAAACTTTCTATTCTATGCTTCTACCGCACTATTTTCGCAGTCCCTAAATTCCGCAAATTGACCTGGGTAGTTGGTGTTGTCTGTATCATCTGGCTAGCCATCGCCTTGCCCATTATCATCTTCCAGTGCAGTCCTATCCAGGCTGCATGGCGATTGGAACTCCACGTTAGCGGAGTGGCGAAGTGTAAGTCGATGCCACCAGCGTTCTTCGGCCTTGAGATCGTCAACGTGGTGGTGGATGTTGTGATTTTGTGTCTTCCTATATACATGATACAGCGACTCCAGATGACCGCGGCGAAAAAAAGGAGTGTCGTCGCAATTTTCCTGGTTGGTGGATTGTAAGCGCTCCGACCGAAGTCTCTAGTTCATTCATATTGACCCCCTCCAGCGTCTGTGTAAGCTGTATCATACGAGCTTACTACAATTATAATCCTGCGACTGGAACAGCGGGTAAGTTATCGGACTCGCCTGAAGCCACCTCATGTTGATGGTACTGACCATTTCAAGTATCACTACGAGGCATCTTCGACTGGACCACTATTCAGCTCGCAAGCGCAATCGTGTGCGCTTGCCTCCCTACCTATGCGCCGCTTTTCAAATGGGACAAGATTCTCGCCAGAATTAGAAGCTGGTACGCACCTACTACGAGAAACTCTCATATTCCCAAGCAATCGAGCGGCTCAAGTGTGCGGTTATCGAGTTTTCCTGATGTTCCCCGGAGCCATGAGCATTCTCGGTATCACCACATGAGCGACGATGGAGTACACCTGACAAAGGTTGTTGTGGAGCAGAGGCCGTCTAAACAGTACCGATGCTGGTATTCGGATAATGTCGTCTAGCTGAGAGACCGTTGGAAGTGACGTTTTTATTGTACAAGTATTATGAGTATGAAGTACTAGTAGTTAGATGGAATTCGCAATACGTATTTCGTACATAGTACACACTATGCACATGTGTAGTTGGGATCCTCACGTACACATATCCGTATTCCGGCGCTAAGACCGGTGGACACAGGAAGGCTTGGCAGGCTAGACCCGCGTCAGGAGCAAGGTCGTTGCTAGGGCGACCAGCTGTCAACACTCTAATATCGCTTGCCAACTTTACACAACAGGTACAGAGTACATCAGCAATCTTCAACTCGAGCACCTACCACTCTTCACTGTTCACTCCTCGCCTGCTCTATACATAAATTTTCTTGTATTGGCTTGCCTGGAAGGAGCTTCGCAACGTCGAAGCAGGAGCGGTTGCTCCTCACATTTCTCAATGCCCAGCACAGTAGCCTCTAGCTCCGATGTCCCCACTGTACCTCTATCCTTCTCCAACAATTTCTGGGGCCGTGAAGATGCTGGGGTGGGGCCTTTGCTCGATCGTATGCACAATGCGAAAATCACTTGCGACGAACTGAAAGCTTTCTACAATGCACGTGCAGCGCTTGAAGATGAATATTCCAAAAAGTTACTTGCACTGTCTCGAAAGCCTTTGGGAAGTGGAGAATCTGGTACTTTGCGAGCCAGTCTGGATGTCCTAAGAGGCGAAGTGGAGAACACCGGAAAGTCGCATGCCACAATCGCCCAGCAGATGAAGTCGGAGCTGGAGGAGCCGCTGGGCGCGTTTGCAGGTGGGATGAAAGAGCGAAGGAAGATCATACAGACAGGGATCGAGCGGCTACTGAAGACCAAGCAAACACAGACAGCGCACGTCAACAAGACAAGAGATCGCTATGAGCAGGATTGTCTGAGGATCAAGGGATACCTGGCCCAAGGGCATATGGTAATGGGTCAGGAGGAGAGGAAGAACAAGGCAAAGCTGGAGAAGACACAGATCAATATGGCTAGCAATTCAAACGAGTATGAGAGTTCTGTCAAGGTGTTGGAGGAAACCACCGGGAGGTGGAATAAAGAGTGGAAGGCCGCTTGTGATGTAAGTCCTCTCTTTTGCTTGTCGCGAAATCTACTTCTGACCACTCGACCAGAAATTCCAAGACCTTGAAGAGGAGCGACTCGACTTCACCAAATCTTCCTTATGGTCATTTGCGAATATCGCGTCAACAGTGTGCGTGTCCGACGATGCATCATGCGAAAAGATCCGGCTCGCACTGGAGAATTGTGAGGTTGAAAAAGACATCTTATCTTTCATCAAAGAACGTGGAACAGGTCAAGAGATCCCAGATCCACCACGATACATTAATTTCTGCCGCGGTGACCTGAACGATACGGCGTCTGAAGCCTCTGAAGATGAAAAGTATTCGGTCGCTCAATTTCCTCGTACAGTGAACCCAGCCTTCCGTTCTGCCTCTCCCAACCCTTCGACCTACGAATCCCATCATGATCCCAATTCTGAGTTGGCGCAACAAATGGGCCATGGGGGACCTCCTCCTGAATCACTTGCAGATGACAACGACCTTACACCGTCCAAGACGAACAGCGGACGTCCTCGACCTCTCAACTATCGGCAACCAGAACAAAACGTGCCACCGAACTATTCACCATCTCAACATGGCGATGTCACAAATGTGCCACATAATGAATATCCTACAGAAGGCATGACCATGTTCTGTCGCACAGGGCCACCGAGCGTGACGGGCTCTGGACTTTCCAGCAACACTCGACCGTCCAGCCGAGACTCGCAATCAGATTACTCGAATCCTACCTCCTACACCACTGCAGATCCTGTTTCCGGAAAGAGCTCTCCCACAAAAGGCATGCCACCGGTAAACGGTGTGCCTATGGCCGGAATGAGCAATGTTTCACCAGAAAAGACTGTCCAGAAGAAACGGTCTGGATTCTTCTCCAATTCTCCATTCCGTCGCAAGTCGAAGAAAGAACAAGATCACACGGCTCATACGCTCACTACCGACCGTTCAAACCGAAATACATGGGCACCACAGGCTGGCATGCGTACGACCAATGCGTCTAGCAACAATATTAGTTCGACCAATTCCAGTCCTACCAAATCCTTTGGCCGAAACAACATCTTCAATCGCAACCAAGTTCCACCAGAAGGGGAAGAGCGAGCTGATCCGCGTGCAACGTTTCAGCTCAATGTAGGCAACAATGTCTTCGATGTTGCTTCTCCTGATCATCAAACAACGCCCAAGGCAAGGAAAGGATTCTCAGCTCCGGTCTCTTCCGGAGACGATGTGACGACGGATCCACTCAAGCAGGCTTTGAAGGAACTCCAGCAAGGTGGTGGTGCAATGGGCAAGCAAAGCAGCACCCGCGTTACCGCAGATAGATATCATGGCATTAAGACTCCAGCACCAGATGCAACCCCAGCGAGACCACCTCCACTATCTGCGGCTAGCGCTGACAAGATTTCTGCGCAAAGAGGAACACCGCCTCCTGCCTACGAAGGTGCTAGAGGAGGTCCACCGCCTGCGTTGGGAGTGCCACAGCCGGCTTTTACAAGCAAAGAGATGAGGAAGCGGACAGAAACATGGGGCAGCGGCTCGCAAGTGGGATATCCATCTGGACGCACGTCACAAGCTGGGAGGCCCGGCACGAGAGACGATAACATGCAGCGCTCACGAAGCCCAGGGCCTGGGATGGGAGGTTTGCCAAGAGCAGCCAGCCCGCAACCAATGAGAGCGAGGAGTCCCGGCCCAGATATGATGCGAAGTAGAAGTCCTGGTCCACCTATGAATCCGAATATGAGGGCTCGGAGCCCGGCGCCTCCTCTGAACCCAAACATGCGAGCCAGAAGCCCTGCTCCACCGATGAATCCGAGCATACGCGCCAGAAGTCCAGGACCTCAATTGATGAATGGACAAGGTCAGTATCGAGCTGCAAGCCCTAACCCTTATGCTGGGAGCAGGGATAGCCAATCAAGACAGAATGCTGGCATGGAAATGCAGCTATCGAGTCAGGACGTACAACGATATGACGCAGGTGGCAGCGGAAGAAGTAGGCACAGCGTGATGGATCGAGGAGGTAGACCGGGCTCAGCGTATTGTGGTGATCCTTATGGACAACAACAGGGAGGAATGGGTATGGATCCGCAAATGAGGAGGGAGCGAAGCAGGAGTATGGCGCCTGCTCCTGCTATGGGCGGCATGGGTGGCAACTCAGTGCTGCACTATGGTAAGTCAAATCTCCAGCCGTGTGATCTAGGTTTCGTGGTCATGGAACACACGCTGACCAACCCCGTAACCTCAGCGCGAGCACTATACTCTTACACCGCTGCCATCCCCGAAGAGCTCTCGTTCAGCAAAGGCGACGTCTTGGCGGTATTGAGATTGCAGGATGATGGATGGTGGGAAGCTCAAATCGAAAAAGGCAGACAAGGTGCGGGGATGGTAGGATTGGTACCGAGCAATTACTTACAGCGATGCTGAGTCTCGCCTGAGCTAGCATAGCAGGGTTGGTTGAAGGTTAACTTGAGACCTCCCACCAGCGATGGGAAGGCTGGATGATTTGTCCATGCTCGTAGGGGCTGTCATCTGTTCTTGCTACGTACGGTCTGAAGGGTTTGGGTTGTGTTTGTTGCCCCGATATCTTGAGAGCTTTGGACAACGGAGTCTCTTTTGTTAGGACTATTCTCTGGAGCGTCTGTGTGTCTGTATATAGCGCAACCGAATTAGCTTCCTGGAAACCAGTCATGAAGGGATTGTCTCAACGTCTCAAAGGGTCTTGACTTGGGCCTGAATCAAATCAATAAGGCAAGGGGATCGGGTTTTGTCTTATCCTATCAAGTTGTTGAATGTCAAAGCGAAGTTCAGGCTTGGCGTCCCTTCCGCTGCAACGCTCCGGATCCGAGACATGGAGAGACAGCACACAACACAACCGCAAGCCATGCGGGCTGCTGCAGCGGCCAGCTGTGCTCACTCCACCGCCTTCGTGGTCGATCGTCTTGGAAATTAGAGCTGGATCTTTTTTCCAGTAGCTTCTGCCACCCAATGTCAATGCCTCTTGAGTATGTCTGCTAACCCTCTCACCTGCCTGCCCTCGATTTTTACATATTTCGTACTCTAACAGCATGCGCATCGCCGTACTGCATACCCGACCCTGAATGAATCTATGATATTACAGTGAGCAAAAATGCCAGTCTACCTCCTTCACGGCTTCCGCTGGCCGCGAGGCGGTTTCACCGGCATCCGTGTCCACATCATCATCCACAACCTAGACGACTGCTCCGCCGAATACGTCCAGAACTCACATTCACAAGCCGAGCTCTTGAAATCATTCCGCAGTGCATACCCAGAGATCATGAAAGAGCTCGAACCATCGACATTGGGCAATGGAAAGGGTATACAGTTTCTGGAGCAGTATGACCCGGACGATTTGATGGGAGAGAATGTGGTGAGCCAGCCACATGCATTTGTCGCGGACCGGGTGGTGGTGATGGCTGGTGGACCTCCATCTTCCGTCACAAGTGATAGCGCTACCGTGACACCCACACCGACCTCTCCATCATCGGAGCCTGCAACCCCAGGGTCTATGAGGCGTTCGAGCAAAGGCTCTGTATCAGCAGGAATAGCCGCGGCAGCGGCAGCAAAGACGCAATCACTCTCTCTGAACATCGAAGAAGTTGTCGCAGAAGGTCCTGGCGTCACGGCTGCGGCATGGGAGGCTTTTGCAGAATTGAGGGACAAGATCGCGCCGGGCGAGAAGATTGGCTGGTGGGTTGTTTACAATGGGGATCCGGAACGAGCTTACGACAGCGAGGATGATGAAGAAGCGGAAGAGGAAGAGGAAGAGGAAGAAGGCTACGAAGAAGAAGAAGAAGTCGAGAAAGGCACTATTGCCGAAAAGACCGAACCTGAAATGACACCCGTCCCACAACTCCCACCAGCTCCTCCCAAATTCCCCACAGCAGAGAGGACGCGGCCACCACAGCCAACACCAAAACCAAGGATGTTCGAACAGTCT
>QQTW01000975.1_pt1 | contig 19391 bp, 17 predicted proteins | sample 1904831 | NCBI WGS metagenome assembly QQTW01 (sample SAMN09435610, study PRJNA476489) | Subsurface metagenome, whole genome shotgun sequencing project. | reverse complement strand
CGGCGACTTCTCGACCGTCCGCCACTAGAAGTGAAGGTGCATTTTCGAGGAATGAATCTGGGACCTCATCGAGTTGAGGTGAGAGCACTTCAACACCAAGCTCTTTCAGGCGGAAGCGCGCCTCCTCAAGCGTATACCGCCTTCCGATTGTAGATGTTGAGCCATGCAGAACAATCCGGTTTGGTGCCTGCCCTGTTATGGGCTCGCGGCTACTGAGCAAGTCGGTTTGCACCGGAAGGGTCATTGTCTCACAGTAGGCGGACACCGATCGGGAGGCGAGGTCCGCGGCTTCGGCCGCGGAAGTTCCGGCTTCGCCCCAATGATATGCAAACACGGCACTGAAGACATCCCCTGTTCCGATCTTGAAGACCCGAGATGAATAATATGCGGGAATGGTATTAGGTTCGGCATGACGCTCAAAGACGGTGACCCCCCGCACCCCTCTTTTTACGACTATCACAGTCACCCGATCGCCATGCGACATGGCTTTCGCGGCGGCAGTCGCCAAGTCGGTGCAACCCGCATAGCGGCAGAGCTCTAGCTCATTCATAACCAAAGCAAGCCGTTTCGCTGTCGAGCCATTGGCTCCAAATGGCTCAGGACGGACAGCTGTCTGAGGATCGTAAATCGCGCGGACAGCGTGCACGATGGCAGATCCTTCCAGGAACCCGAATCTCAGGACCACATCTCCCGAAACATGTATCGGAGGCTGCTGAGGAAATGACCCAGGTCGCGGCTCGATGTGTGGTTGAGACAGTGGGTGGAAGTACGCAAATGCGATCGCAATATCGGAATGGGTGCGGGATAGCCGCACACCGAGGTCCGACAGTTCGTCCGCTCCCGGGCTGCTCTCGTCCCGTGCATAGGTGTGAAGAGTGCTCCCTGGCGAAAGAGCACTGACGGCTGCCGCCGCGCGCCCGCCCGAGCCAAACTGTGCGTTCCACTTCGGCGTTTCGCACAATTCGCGATATAGTCCACCTGCGATTTGCATGATGCATACGTCCAGCTAATGGCCGATGATTGTCTGCATGCGGGCTAGTAGCGTCGCGGACAACTCGGCCCGACCTTGGTCGTTGTTGAGGTAGCGCACATATCGGAGATGGCGCAGGTCGAACGGGATATCGTGATCGCTTTGTGCAATGAGGATGACCTCTCGACCTAAGGTGTGTGCAATCCCGGCTTCGTAAAATACATTCGGATTTCGACCTGAGCAGTCACAGATCACGATGCGCGAACGATCAATCAGGGAAACGACATCCTGAATAATTGACGCATTCTCCCAGATGTCGTCCGCCCGTCGGCAACGAAGTCCGACACCTTGAGCAGCGTTTCGGATAGCATCAAAAACAGGATTAAACGCCGCATCGAAGGGCATCATGGCGGATGCAAGATGGGGGTCTAAATTCTCATGCTCGGCCAATGGGAAGACCGTTGGCCGCTGTCGCCGGGGGCGTACCTGGCGAAGTAAAAAGCGGTACAAGTCGACCTCTTTCACGGCCCAATGGTTGCGAGAGAATTCGAAATCTCGGGGCATGTCCAGTTCAGCCCGGCTATCATAAAGCAGCGAGTTTGTTAGGGGAGGAACGTCGGGGTCAAAGCTTACCTCGAGTGAGACTTCGCCCCCTACGATGCGCGCCCGGTTTATCTGCCCGACATACGCGGACTCATCGCCGGTCCCCTCTTCGCAGAAGAGACAAGGCAGAGCCGTAAGTTTGTCCAGAAGTGGCGTATTGTTCAATCTGAATAGTTCGGCGATATGCGCTTCCGTATATTCGAACATCCGGCCGATCGGCACAGTGACTCTTCCCGATGGCCAATCAGCATTAAACATCAAAAGATTGAAAATCGACGTCCCCTCCGCGTTAAATTACAGGCCCCAGCTACGATACTGATCCGTGCCGTAGTGCCGTGCTCCCCCGGCCCTTTCGGTGCGGCTCAAATGTTGGAATTCAGTTGGCCAATGTCTTATAGCATGTTCTATGGCCTTCAGTTTGAATGGTACGTGTACAACACAATGATCCCTAATGATCGGCGGGCACAAACTGTCCTGTACGCGGCTTTCATTGAGGTTGACGGCAATAATCGGCAGATCCAAGCTCAACGCGAGTTCTAGCTCCCACCTTACAAAGCGGAAAAGATTCTTGGTCGAGTTTCCAATCAACACCATAACTGCTGTCGATTGTCGCATTCGCTCCCGCAATTTCGATTTTACGTAATCCTCATTCTGAGCACGCGACGTCATGTTGTCGAGATCATGAGAGTCCACGAACTGGAACGGTATTCTGGGGTTGGCATGCCACCCCCGGACATACCGGTAAGCCCATTGGTCGTTATCGCCATCGAAAACGACGTAAGTCGACATTTTCCGTTCCCCCCAAGACTACTTAACGCTGAACCCGATCTACAAAACTCAGAAGCTTCCTTCGCCGCGTGCGAACCCCAACGCGATTCAGAACTCTCGGTCAAAGGCTCGAATCTCATCCTCGAAGGAAGAGTGAGCGTGCCCCTCCAAGAGACATAGCCTCAAACCTATGTTCGATTAAGAGGGAGAATGCGCGGTGCTTCCGGAGAAGCGGTCGTCGAACGTCGGCAGCTTTCCGCCCAGGCATCAAGGTCGCCGACCGCGTACCGGACGTAGCGTCCGAACTTGTAGAATGCCGGCCCCGTATCGAGAGATCGGTAGCATTCGAGCGTATGGGCATCGAGCGCCAGATATCTTGCCGCTGCGTCTGTATCGACAAAGCGGACGGGGCCAGCATCTTCCACGTAGACCGCGCGCGCGAGGAGGTCTGCGGACGGCCATTTTGCTCGGTTGTTAGGTCGCGACATGACGCACCTCCGTTCGTGCTTCGGCAGGGATCGATGTGAAACGGGGCGCGCTCATCGCGTTGCCTCCCTGTTTTCATCATGTCGGGCGCCGGGCGGGGTGGCGCGATTGGCCCCGTTGCGATGGCGGAATGGCCGATAGTTTCCGACCTTGGTGCGCGACGAATACTTGCCGTCTTCCAGGCCGGGAGGCGGCGACGCGGGCTCGGCAACGTCCGCTGTTTCCAGCGCGGCGCCGACCTCGATCTCGACCTCTGTCGACGGTTCCTCAGCGACCGGGGCTTCGGCGCCGACGACGATGCGCCTGCGCGCGGCGACCGCATCCGCAGCCATGCGCACCGGGTCTTCCTCGTTGTGAACGTAGCGCATGAACATGGTGACGGTCTTATGCGCCGTGAGCGCCATACCGACCTTCAATGGCACGCCCGAGTTCGCGATATCGGTTGCGGCGCGATGGCGGATGCCGTGCGTACCGACATGGGGGACGCCCGCTCGGGCAAGGATGCGCCGCCATCCGTGTTGATAGGTATTGTCCGTCATCGGCTTCGAGGGATCGAAGATCGACGGGCACACATAGGGCGACGTCTCGAAGCGCGGAGCCTTGCTGAGCAGCCGGTGAGCCTCGTCGCTGAGAGGCTTCGTCATTCCTCCCGTCTTGCTGTCAGGCCAGGTCACGCGCCGGCGTTCGAGGTCGATCCAGGCCCATTCGAGCGTAAGCACCTCGGACTTGCGCGCCGCCAGCTCGAACTGGAGCCGGATGGCGAGGGTGATGAAGGGATGCTCCAGGCCCTCCCGGTCCGAGCGGTCGAGATAGGCGAAGAGCTTGCGCATCTCCTCGTCGGTGATGAACCGGGTCGATCCGTTCTCCGCGAATTTCTGGACGTGCCTGCACGGATTGGAGCCGTCTGGCCGATATCCCCACAGTTCGGCGAGGTTGAACATCTTCCGAAGGGCAGCGAGCGTTCGATTGGCGTTCACCGGCCGGTCGGCCATGCCGGTCATCAATTCCGAGATGTGGGCGCGGGTGACTTCATGAGCCTTGTAGCGGCCCAGGCGCGGAAGGATGTGGTTCTTGATGTTCAGTTCGTTCGTCGCGACGGTGGAGGGCTTGTTGTGAAGCTTCGAGTGCTCCTCGATGAACTTGGTGCACAGCTCCTTCATGGTCGGTGCTGCGCGCGCGGCTGTCTTCTCCGCGCACGGGTCGCGTCCATAACGAACCTCCGCGAGCCAGTCCTGTGCCAGGTTGCGGGCCTGATCGACGGTGAGTTCTCCGAATCGACCTAGCGCGGGCTTCCGGCGGACGCCGGAATTGGTCACGTAGGCGAGCATGAAGATCTTGCCGCCGAACGGTGTGACTTTCAGCATGAAGCCCGGTACGATCGTATCGCGGAGTTCGTATTCGCGCTCCTTCGGGCGCGCGGCGTCCACAGCCGTCTTGGTGAGTTTGATTTTGGCCATCAGAGGTCTCCAAACACGTTAGTCGTAGGAGTCGCGCGAGGGTGTCTAGGAGCACGATTCCCGGCTATTGCCGGCAAGTATGGAGAAGTTTGAAGCCTACGATGGTCAAGCTAAATCATTGATCGTAGTAGGTTTTCGCGCTTTTACTTGCAATCGGCGGTGTTTAGAATATCGTCCTTTGGGCCGCTCAAAATGCGGTTCCGAAAGGAGTGCTGGTTCGATCCCGGCTTGGGGTACCATTTCCAAAATCAGCATTGATTTTCAACACACTTAACGGGCGAGCGCCCCCTATCAGCTTGCGCCACACGTTTCGCCAGCGCGGAGCCGTGTTAATCTCCATCTTGATCACCGGGGTGGGGGGCGGCAGGTTGTCAACGCTTGTCCCAGCACTTTGCGAAGCCTCCGCCCGGTCATCGAGCTGTGTTGCGGCAAGGCAACAAGGTCTTCACTGATGAGATCGGGGCGCAGTCCAATCAAACCCGACAATTACAGCCTTCACAAACTGGTTCTCACAGGAAGAAATAAAAAACTTATTTCCAGCAGTACCGCTGCGTAACAGGTCACTCTGTTTATTGTCGACCTGCAACAAAACCGTGACAAACATCGAATAATACGATGGATAGGCCAAAAGGATTCGATCTGTTCGCCGGCTGCGAGGAACGTTGGAACAGGGACATGACCGAAGACGATCAAGACGTGCCTCTCAACGCGATCCGCGCCTTCGTGACCATCGCACGCGAAAAAAGCGTTACGAGGGCTGCGCAGGCCATGGGCGTCACGCAAAGCTCGGTAAGCCGGCATCTGGCGGTGCTCGAGGATTATCTTGGTGCCAAATTGATGGAGAGGCGCGGGCGCAACAGCGAACTGACGGAATTTGGTCGGCTTTTCGCCAACACAGTCGCGGAGCCGCTCGACACAATCTGGTACACCGCACGGCGCATGCGCCGACACAATCGGGCGGACGTCAACCGGATCGTCGTGCGAACCTCACTCGCGACCTTTGCCTATACGATGCTGATCCCCAATCTTCAGAAATTCTCAAATGAAATGGGAGGGGCCGTTGTCGATGTCATCAGTTCGCTTTCGATGCCGACGTCCTCCGATGTATTCGACGTGCTGATTACCCGAGATCTGTCGATAATCGAGCCCGCCGATCATTGGGAGATCTATAATGAGCAGATCGTGTGCATCGGAGCATCCGCGCATGTCACAGGCAAAGACTTTTCGATTGTTCGTTCGATGCCCATTCTCAACATCACTTCAAGACCGGATATTCTGCCAACCTGGCTGCGGTCCATGAACCTGACATCGACCGATATCCATTCCGGCGCGCGCTACGATCATCACTATCTCGCTCTCCCGGCGGTGACGACTGGAAAATGCCTTCTCGTCGCTCCTGAAATCGTCGTCAGCGATCTTGTGCGCGACGGGCTTTACAAGGTCATTCCCGGGTCACAAGCTCCCAGCGGCATGCAGTATCGCGCTTACTCCATCGACCGTAGCGGCAACCCTGATCTCTCCAGAACATTTTGCCGTTGGCTCGTTCGCCTGTGCAGACAGGCGACCGCGATCACGTCCGTACAGTAGATTTATCGTTCTTGGCGATGACCAAGAAGCGTTTCAGTCGCATATCAACAAGTCCCGAGACAGACCCCAGCAGGGATCGGAAGTTTCCCGACCGATTGTGAACTGATCTTCAATCGTAAAAGCACCGAGCCCGCGAATATACCACGGCACCTCATAGGCCAGCACCATGCCCGGTTCGATCTCGGTTGGCTCATCGGCGGCGATGAATGGCCACTCCTCGACAAAGAGCGAGGCGCCGACACCGTGCCCGAAATGGCCGCGACGATACATATCGAAGCCCTGTCCGTGCATCGACGACATGACTGCCCTAAACACGTCTCCCAAGGCAACGCCCGGGCGCAACAGCACCGCACCAGCATCGAAAGCTGTGCGCAGCGCATCGTATATCGCCTGCTGGTTGGCGCTGGGCCGGCCGATCACCGCCGTGCGCGCGCAGTCGGAAACATAACCGTCAATGCAGCAGGCCAGGTCAAGCCGGACGATGTCACCCTTCTCTGCCCGCCGCCCCTTTCCAGTTGCACCGGGACCAATGGTGATTGAACTGATCGGAAAGCTCGGTGCGGCATATCCAAGTTCGGCGGCGCGCAGGCTGGAAGCGCTGCGAAACACCGCCAGCAGATCGTCAGCGGTGCATCTTGGACGGATATGCGCAATTGCGGCCCTTGCTCCCGCCTCCGTCGCAATGGCGGCGGCGGTGAGCCGCTCAATTTCTTCTGCCGATTTTATCATCCGCAGACGGCCAACAAGATCCGACGCGTCTTGCCATCGGACATCCGGGCAGGTCTCGGCAAAACAGGCCATATCCGCCGCCGGGAGAAAAGCATATTCCGTACCCAGTTGTGCGGAATGAAGGCCGCGCCGCAAGAGCGTGTCCGCGAGAAGGGCGAATGTTTCCTGCCGGTCAAAAGTTGCGGGTCTGGCGCGCGCCTGTTGCGGCGGGCGGGCGGTTGCGAGGCGTTCGACGAGCGACTGGCCGGGAACATCGGCGATATCGATGAGATCAACCCAGATCGGAAATGTAACGATATCCTCGATGCCCGAGGCGGCATGAAATTCGCGCGCGTGGAAATCGCCGATAATGGCGGTCATCGGTTCTGCAGCGTTCGCGGGCACAATCAGAAAAGCCGCGCCGGCTCGCCGCCAGGCCGTGGCACTACCGGGCCGCGCGCCGGTGGCATAGAGGATTGTTTCAGGCTGTATAAGCACGAGGCCGTCCAACCCTTTGCGTTGCATCAGGGTTTGAGCCCTATGCCGGTTAAGGAGGCGCAGTGTCAAAGTCATACTCCCTACCGAATGAAAATCATTTCAGGTCGGCATCCAGCCGGTCACGAAGCCAGTCGCCGACAAGGCTTACCGACAGCGTCGTCACCACGATGAGCATTGCCGGTGAGAGCATGATCCACGGCGCGCGCGTCATATATTCCCGACCGTAACCGACCATATTGCCGAGACTCGTCATCGGCGGCTGAACGCCAAGACCGAGAAAGGAAAGGCTGCTTTCCATGAGTATGACTTCCGGAAAGGTCAGCGTCATGGAGACGATGAGGGTGGACGAGATGTTCGGCAGGATGTGACGGAGATAGACCCGCAGCGGTCCGGCACCCGTCTGGCGCACGGCGCTGGCATAGCCTTGTACGCTTGCGGATATGGCAAGCCCCCGGGAGATGCGCGCATATCGCTCCCAACCATAAAGCCCCATCAAGCCGATGAACAGCGGCAGCGAATTGCCAAGGAAGGCCAGCACCGAGAGCGACAGGATGAGGAAAGGAATGGCGGCCTGGAAATCCGCCAGCATCAGGATCGCATGTTCTACGCCGCCGCGAAAATAGGCTGCGACAAAGCCCATCACCGTACCGAAACAGGCCGAAATCAGAGTCGCGCCGAAGGCGACCAGCAGCGAGATGCGCACGGAGAAGATCAGGCGTGACAGAATATCGCGACCAAGCTCGTCCGTTCCGAGCCAATGTTGCGGATGGAGCGGTGGGGCAAGCCGGTTGGCCAGATCGAGTGCGGTATAGGAGTAAGGCGCGATCAAACTCGCAGCGATTGCCACGATCAGCACCAGACCGAGCCACAGCATCGCCACGAATACCGCGGGCGGCACTGTGCGAAGCTTCGCTTTCCTTTCGGTCATGACGGTTCGGGCGGCGCTGTCCTGGCCTTCCTTCGAGGCGCTCATATCAGTGTCCCCCACTTTGGCCGGTGTTTCGCAGGCGCGGGTCGAGAACGCCGTAAAGGAAATCCACGGTCAGGTTAGAAAAGACCATGGTAACCGTCACGAACAGCAAAATGCACTGCACGACGGACAGATCACGCGCCGTCACGGAAACCACCAGCAGGTTGCCTATGCCGGGCCAGGAAAACACGCTTTCCACCACCACCGCGTCGGCGATCAGATTGCCGACGAGGAAGCCGATGATGGTGACGGTTGGAATGGCGGCATTTGGCAAAGCGTGCCCGCGCACGACTGCCGCCCAGGGGATGCCCTTGGCGCTCGCGGTACGAATATAGGGCTGACCCAACACCTCCAGCATTGCGCTGCGCACGAAGCGCGCCAGAACCGCCCCGCCGCCAATGCCGAGCGTGAGGACCGGCAGGAGAAGGTGCTGCCAACCGCCGCCACCGCCGGTCGGCAGCCAGCCCAGCCAGATAGAGAACCATTGCACCAATAGAAGGCCGAGCACGAAGCTTGGGACCGTATATCCCGTAACCGCGGCGACCATCACCGCACGGTCGATACGTGTATTCCGGTGCAGTGCCGCATAGATGCCCGCTGGAATGCCGATCGAAAGCTTGAGAACCAGTGCCGGCAAAGTGAGGGCCAGCGTGGCGGGAATACGCGACATCACGAGATCGAGGGTCGGCCCGCCGCCACGCATCGAAATCCCGAACTCCCCTCGGAAAATAGCACGGAAATAGGTCAGATATTGCAGCCATAGCGGATCGTCGAGACCCCATTCGCGACGAAAGGCGGCCAGCGCTTCCGGCGGAGCCTCATTACCCATAATGGCAAGAGCCGGATCACCGGAAAGCCTGAGCACAATGAAGGCAAAGGTGACGACCAGCACGATGGTCAGAAGGGCGCGAAGCAGGCGAACGGCAACGAAACGCACCATCAATTTCCCACCTCCCCGGCAAGGAAACCGTCCACGGCCGCGTGGCAGGCGACCATTCGCCCGAGTGCCGTGGCCGACAAAGACGGAGAGACGCTTCGGCACAGGGTGGCTGCTATTGAACAGCGAGGATGGAAAGCACAACCTGATGGCCGCGATGCAGGATTGGGCGGCTCGCCCTTGAGGATGATCTGCTGACGGGCGCGCCGTCCTGCCACGGGAACCGCCGAAACGAGCGCCTGCGTATAGGGATGTGCCGGCTGCGACAATACGCTTAGCGTCTCGCCATATTCCACAATACGGCCGAGATACATGACTGCGACGCGATGGCTGATGTGGCGTACCACCTTCAGATCGTGACTGATGAACAACATGCTGAGGCCGAGATCGCGCTGCAGATCCATCAAAAGGTTAACGATCTGTGCCTGGATTGATACGTCCAGTGCCGACACCGGCTCGTCGCAAACCAAAAGGGCCGGTTTCATCACAAGAGCCCGGGCGGTGACCGCACGCTGGCGCTGCCCACCCGAAAGCTCCTCAGGACGCCGCTGCGCCAAATCGGCATTGATGCCAACCGTATCAAGCGTCGCCAGCGCCTTTTGCCGCCGCCCCGCCGCGGGTCCTATCCTGTGAATGTCCAGCGGCTCACGCACCTGTTCAACGATGGGAAGCCGCCGGTCCATTGCCGCCAGGGGATCCTGATAGACCATCTGCATCGCGGCCCGCATATGCCGCCAGGCCGGCGTGTCTGCGGCCGGCAGCTCTTCGCCGCGAAACGTGACAAGACCTCCGTCCGGCCTTTCGAGGCCGAGGGCAATCCGCCCGGTGGTGGATTTGCCCGAACCGGATTCACCGACCAGCGCCAGTGTCCGCCCGGCCTCAACCACAAGCGTGACATTGTCCACCGCGTGTACCACCATCTTGCGGCCAAAAAGGCCCTGACGCATTCCATAGCGCCGAGAAATCCCATGCAATTCGAGTATGTTCGTTGTCATGCCGGCATGCTTTCCCGTTGCTGCGGTGCGGACTTCAGCGTTTTGCCGGGCACAACGCAGGCACAGAACCGCCCGTCACCGATTCCGGCGAGGTGCGGGACCACCGTTTCGCAAATCCGCTGGCGTTGCGGACAGCGCGGCGCGAAGGCGCAGCCGGGCGGCATCCGCGCCGGTTCCGGCACATGTCCCTCGATCGGTATCAGCCGATGCAATTCGCCTTCGAAGGAAGGAATTGCTGCCAGCAGCCCTTGCGTATAGGGATGCGCGGGACTTTCGAAAATCGCTTCGGCGGACGCCACTTCGGCAATCTTCCCTCCATACATCACCGCGATACGGTCACATGTTTCGGAAACAACACCGAGATCGTGGCTGATGAGAACCAGCGCCATGCCGGTTTCCCGCCGGATCGTCGTCAGAAGGTCCAGTATCTGAGCCTGTATCGTCGCATCAAGGGCCGTCGTCGGCTCGTCTGCGATAAGCAGATCCGGCTTGCCAGCCAGAGCCATGGCGATCATGACCCGCTGGTTCTGGCCGCCCGACAATTCGTGGGGATAGGCGTCCAGCCTGCGAGTGGCATCGGGCATGCCAACCAGTTCGAACAGCCGCCTCGCCTCGGCGGCTATGGCACGCCCGGAAAAGCCGCAATGGCGGGAAAGCACCTCTCCAATCTGGCGTCCGACGCGGATGACCGGATTGAGAGAACTCGACGGGTCCTGAAAGATCATAGCGATCCGCCGGCCCCTGATCCGATCGAGTTCAGCACTTCCGGCCGACAGCAGCTCTTTACCTTCAAGCCGCACATTTCCCGATATAACAGCGGTTTTCGGCAGCAGCCCGAGCGCGGCAAGCCATGTCACAGACTTACCGCTGCCCGACTCTCCGACGATACCGATCGCTTCGCCTTGCCCCACAGCAAAGTTGATGCCACGCAGGACCGGAGTACCGTCAAAGGCGACATTCAGGGCCTCGATTTCAAGAAAAGGCCGCACCTGGGAACCCGCCATCAGGGCGGGTCCCGGCGTGGAATCGGCCACAGGTTGCATCGGGGCGATTCCTTGCCTGTTTTCTGGCGTCACAGGTTACGTCTTCGCATAGGCGAGGTTGAGCGGGCCAAAGTCCAGATCGAGGCTTGGTTCCGGCGTCCAGCCAAAATCCCTGCGCTTTGCGTAGAACTGGCCCGAGCCATGCAGGATGATGCAACCGGGGTCGTCATTGGTGGTGATTTCCAGCATTCTGCGAAGAATTGGCCGCCGTGCTGCGGGATCGATGGTCTTCTTCAGTGTCTCGCCGATGCGGAAATATTCTTCATTGCTCCAGATACCCAATTTAGGCATCTCCCCATTCGGTCCGAACAGACGCCACGCATGGGCCAGCGGATCGGGAAAGATCGCTGTGTTGGAGTTGTCATAGATTGCGTGGATCGGTTTTTTCTGTATCTGCGCAAAATTCTCCATCATCTGGATTTCGACATTGATCCCTACCCCGCGCCACATCTCGATCATGATCTGCGCACCGGATACCTGGTTGGGATAATAGTTGTTGAGGAGCTTGTAGGTGATCTTCTCACCATCATAGCCAGCCTCCCGCAGGAGCTTGCGGGCGAGTTCAGGATCATGGGCCAGTGCCGGAAAGTCTTCGATATAGGCTTCGCCGAAAGTCGCGAGCTGGTATCCGTTTGGAACCGGAAGCCGGCCCTGCCAAAGCGCCTGCACCAGAGCCTTGCGATCGAGGGCCAGGCTGAGCGCGCGCCGAACCCCGACTTTGCCCAAGACCGGGTCCGTCGTGTCGATCGTCAGGGAACGGATATTCTGCACAGGGCCGCCGGCAATCTCGAGCTCGCCGTGCCGTTCGATTTCAGGGAACATGTCCGGCGAGATGTCGGTGATGAAGTCGACTTCCTTTGCGACCAGCGCGTTCATTCGCGACGCCAGTTCACGAATAATGCGGAAATGGACGCCGGAAAACGGCGGCAACCCACCCCAATAAGCGTCGTGCGAGGCAAGCACGATATCGACGTCGAGGGTCTTGCTGACGATTTTGTAGGGTCCGGTGCCCACCGGCGCCGCCAGCCAGGCATCCCAGTTACCCGCAGCCAGGAAAGCGCGCTTGCTGACGATTTCCGAATGCCAGGATGCCAGCCGCTTCTCGATCAACCCGTCGTCCCCTTTGGTGTGGACGATCACGGTATGGCTGTCGATAATTTCCACCCGGTCGATTGTATCGAGAGTTTGCATGGCCGTGGTTTTTCCAGCCTTGTCCGGACCAAGCAGATGATCCGGGCTGAGGCTAAAGGCAACGTCTTCGGCCGTGAACGGACTGCCGTCGTGAAACATCACGCCTTTTCGCAGGAAAAGACGCAATGCGCTGCCGCTCACGCGCTCCCAGCGCTCAGCCAGCGCCGGACGCAGCGCCATGTTGGCGCTTTGATCAAAAGCGAGCAGCTTGTCGAACATATTGGTTACGACGCGCCGTACCGCCGTGGCATTGGCCATTGCCGGATCGAGAGTGGCCGGAAAACCGCTCATGCCGACACGCAGGGTCCGGCGGGCAGCATTCTGCGCCATTGCGAAGGGCGCACCGCTCGCGGCCAGAAAGCCGCTTGCCGCCCCAGCCGCTATAAGGTTGCGACGCGTCATCGAGAAATCAGGCATTGTCGGCTCCTGCACAGGTTCGCGCGGCACCGCTGCCGCCGCTAGGTTGAGGTCTCACTGTTCCTGCTGTGATAGGCTTGGGCGTTCACCCGGGATGCGATGGATTCCTTGCACTGCAGTGCAACAGAAGCGTGACTATCCATCGAATTATTAGATCGATGCTACAATATACTTCGATGAATAATCGGAAACAAATAAGATCCAGTCCAAACAGAATAAAACATGCCACCCCATCACCGGCGCTGCTTATTTTTTTACGATACTGACTTTAGCAAGGCTTAAAATATGTGAGATCATCGCGACGAACGGCGTTTTTACTACGATAAACAGCCTGAAGCTGCGTAACGTGTATTGTCTTTAACGATGCGATATTGCGGCCGTTCCAAACCCCGCCCGCGTCTTATCCGCCGATTTTCAGAATGTTTTCGTGATTTTGCCCACCTTCAGACAAGTCCGCGTCCTTGATGCTTGCGAGCGGTAGAACAAGCACGGTTGGCGTACATGTCGCCAACATGACTCGAAGATCACAAAATTAGCCTCGCGAGCCGCGACGCCCGTCAGAACCCTAAGCAGGTTGTTCGCTATCTGACAGTCGCAAGCTACAGCTGGCACTGGCCGCCGGCATCCTCACGAAACTTTGCTCACGTACCTGGTTTATTACCGGGCTTTCATTTGCCAGACGCAACGGACTGGATTAGACGCATCCCGTGACACAACGCTGAGACTTGGCGACTTAATTTCGCCATCACGCCCGCCTTTTTGAAAGCCCGTTCGGGATATCTGCTTCTTCGCGAAGTTTGGGGAAAACATCATGGCCACTGCAACGACCGCCGACAACAGCCGCACGCTCGCCGCTCTTGGCGTAACGGCGGGAATGATCTTCACCGTGGGCTCAGCCCTTGGCTTCCAGCATATTGGCGGTTACACGCCCTGCGCCTTGTGCCTGTTGCAGCGCGACCCCTACTACTACGCCATTCCGCTGGGCATATTGGCCATTGCCACCAGCGTCTTCAAGCTTCCGGTTCAGATCACGCGGCTGCTGCTTGCCCTAATCGGCGTGGCGATGCTGATCGGCGCCGGGCTTGGCGTTTATCACGCCGGTGTGGAATGGGGTTTCTGGGAAGGCCCGATCACCTGCGCCACCGGCGCACCGTCCATCACCACCAATGCCGGGGATCTGCTGGGCAATCTCAATGCCATCAAGGCACCTTCCTGCAACGACGCCGCTCTTCGGGTGCTCGGCCTTTCCTTCGCCGGCTGGAACGTCATTGCAAGCATCGCACTGGCGGCCATCGCCTTCTTTGGCGCAAGCCGTAAAAGCCGATAATCGGAAAGCCGCGTTGCAGTCCTCAAAAAATCAGGGCTGCAGCTCGGTATCCCAGTAGAGATAGTCCATCCAGCTTTCGTGCAGATAGTTGGGCGGGAAAAGACGCCCATTATTGTGCAAATCCTGAACCGTGGGCTGGAAGGGCTTCTGCGCCGGGAACATGCCCGCCTGCTTGGGAAGCTTGCTGCCTTTTCTAAGGTTGCAGGGTGAGCAGGCCGCCACGACATTGTGCCAGGTGGTTTCGCCGCCATGTGCGCGGGGAACCACGTGGTCGAAGGTCAGTTCGTCCCGCGTGCCGCAATACTGGCATTCGAACTTGTCCCGAAGGAAAACGTTGAAGCGTGTGAAGGCGGGGTTGCGGGTTGGCTGCACATAGGTCTTGAGGCTGACGACACTCGGCAGCCGCATGGAAAAGCTGGGGGACGACACCGCGTGATCATACTCTGCAATGATGTTCACACGGTCTAGAAAGACAGCCTTGATCGCGTCCTGCCAGGACCATAACGACAAGGGATAATAACTCAGTGGCCTGTAGTCTGCGTTCAGAACGAGCGCCGGCAGGGCCTGTGGTGAAACTGCAATCGTCAAGGGCTTCTCCTGAGCGATTCGGCATCTGCACTTGTATATTAGGTCCGTTGTTACAGGATTGTGAAGCCTATAAATGCAGCGGAGAAGAGCTTAATTTTTCGGCTTAAAAAACGTCTTTTTTACGTTCTGACGACCGGGCGGCGGGTCGGCCTCCTCCCCGGCCATCTGCTGATGCGCAACGGTGGCGCGACGGCGATTCGGGCTAGTGGACGCGAAATCATTCTCACGCACGACGGGGCATCGGTGATATAATCAACCATCGTTCCGTGAACGGAAGAAATGGCCATGGTCTCGCACAGGCATCAAGCAGAAAGATTGCGGAAAGGTCCGGCGGTAGGTGCTTTTGCCGTGCTGATGGCTCTCACCACCTTCGCCCAGGCACAGCAATATCAGAATTTCGAAGTCACGCCGGATGGACGCGGCGGTGCGCAGGGCACGATTGGCGGGCGCAATTTCGAAGTCTATCGCAATCATGACCGGCCACCGGCGGGCAACCGCGTCTCGCCGGAGGCCCGGCGCGACCAGCGCAATGCCGCCCCGCAGCAGACCTGCATTATCGACACCCAGGGCCGAACCCGCTGCAACTGAGATCTTAACACCGATTTCACCGTCTTTTATCAACGGAGGATAAAATTCAATTTCCTTAAAAAGCAATCTATCGACTTAAACGGCCTGCAAGAAAGGGCCGCTATCTTCCCTGGTACAAGAGAAAACAACTGTGCAGGGGCAAGACATGGCGAATAAAGCATTCCGTCTGGCAAAGACTTTGGCAGTCGCCACGGGTATATCCGTAAGTATCGCAACAACGGTATCTGCCGTCCCGCTTGGTGGCCTGGCAAAGAACCCCGCCGCATCGCGGCCCGGCCAGTTCATGACCACAAGCCGTCCAACCATCGCGCCCATCGCCTTTGCGAAATTCTGCGACAATGCCGCCGACCAATGTGTGCGGATTGGCGATCGCGACACGGTTGAGCTGACGAAACAGAAGCGCACAGAACTGCAGCGCATCAACTCGGAGATCAATACGTCGATAGCCTATGTCGGCGAACTGGACGGACAGGATGAATGGAAGCTCAACCCGGCAAGCGGCGACTGCGATGATTACGCAGTGACCAAGCGGCAACGCCTTTTGCGCGCCGGCTGGCCCTCGGGCGCCCTGCGCATCGCCACCGCCCGCACCACCGATGGCGTCGGCCACGCCGTTCTGGTGGTCAGCACAAGTCAGGGCGATCTGGTGCTGGACAACCGCACCAATGTCGTCAAGCCGTGGAAATCGGTGGATCTGAAATGGATCAAGATCCAGTCGCATGAAAACCCGCGTGTCTGGCTGAAACTCTAGGCCAGGGCCTTTCGGGATATTCTCGTTCGAACAAGAAAGGGGGCCATGCCCCCTCAGTTGCCCCCGCTGAACCTTCCGAAAAACCGGCGCCTGCTTTGCTGTCGATGCCGCCAGCATCAGCCCATGCAGGCCTCTGGACATGTCCCTCAGAAGGGTTTTGACGGAAGCCAGCAAGCCCTCTAACCAACCCTCTATTGGCGGGCAGCAGGCATCCGCCTTCAACGCTATTGACCTGGTGCCGGAGAGACAGTATCGCCAGCTATGCCCAAGGTGTTCAACTGGATTCGCGGTCGTAAGCAGCCAGCCCCCCGCGACGACCGGAGGCGGCGCAGACTGGACCTTGGCGACAGGCCGGTCTCCTTTCCGATCTACGCCATCGGCGATGTGCATGGCAGCCTTGATCTGCTGCTGCAGGCGGAACGGAAAATCCTCGCGGACCTGGCAGGCAGTTCATCCCCCGCTCTGGTCATTCTCCTTGGCGACTATGTCGATCGCGGACGCGATTCCTGCGGTGTTCTCCAGCATCTGCTGCAACCGCCGCCGGCGCCGCTGCGTCGCATTGCTCTGTGCGGCAATCACGAGCAGCTATTCAGCGATTTTCTTGAAAATCCGCAAGACAACATGCACTGGCTGGATTTCGGGGGCCGCCAGACGCTTCTGTCCTACGGCGTCGATATAGACTATTTCCTGCACAAGGGTCGCCTGCGGCTTCAGCCGTTCAAGGACGCACTGATCGGCGCAGTCCCACAGACCCACCGCCAGCTTTTGTCCAGCCTGCCAATCTACGCCCGCATCGGGCCTTACATTTTCGTGCATGCCGGCTTGAGGCCCGGGATACCGCTCGAGATGCAGACGGATGAGGATATGCTGTGGATCAGGGAACCCTTCCTTTCGGAAGGTGCGGGCCTCGACCTTCTCGTCATCCACGGCCACACGCCGGTCGCGGAACCGGAAAGCGGCCCGCAACGCATCGGCATCGACACCGGCGCTTTTACGACCGGCAGGCTTACTGTGCTGAAATTATCGGATGCGGGATTGTACCTGATTTGATCATGGCGGTGGGTCGCGTCACGACGATCGCGATTTGCCTGAAATCAAGGTTACCTGCCACTGAGAATGTTGCCGAGCGCCGTCATTTGCTGGCGGTTCCATTCCACAGCGTCCTCAAACGCCTTGTTTCCCAGCGCCTCACGCTGATCCCGGCTGGCGGAGAGCTGCAGGATAGCCTCGGCAAAAGCCTGATGATCATTGTCTTCCACGACGACCACACCGCTGCGATAGCGCTCAGGCAACCCCCTTACGCCGGTCCGGCTGCTGATGGTGGGAATACCGGCTGCCAGCGCATCGAGCAGCTTTATGTTGATGCCCGTGCCAAGCGCGATGGGATTGATCGAAAGGGGTGCGCGTGTAAACGCATCCTTCAGGCTGTCCACCCGGCCAAGTTTAACAACCCCTTCCCTGTCTTCGATCTTGCCGCATATGCTACCGGCCACGACCAGACGAACATCCGGACGCGCCGCCCTGATGAGAGGCAGGACGTTATCAAGGAATGCATTCAGGGAAATAATATTGGCATCATTGCCTGAGCCAAGGAACAGGAAGTCACTCGAGGTGAGGTCTTCCACCCTTCCGTCAAGGTCGAGAATATGACTGACAGTTGCGACGGCCGGTGCCTCTTTGCCCAGCCGCTGCCTGAAGGTACGCTCCTCTTCCTCCTGTATGGCGACAACCACATCGGCGCGGCGGAACGCTTTGCATTCCACCTGCGGGGGGACCGAGAACCAATAGCCGTATTTGTTGGCGGTGTTGATGAATGCCTTGTGACGGTCGGCAAAGGAATCATGGGTATCGAGGATGCGACGCACATCGTCAGGCAGGCCCAAAAAAGCCCTCGAATGAAAAGCATATTCCACGATAACGGCGTCAATTCCCAGCCGACGCTGAATATCTCGAACCTGCCGGCCGATTTCCGGATAATAGAACTCGTCCAGGTAATTGTAGAAACCATGATCGTGACCGAGAAGCCGGTGAACCTTTCGGACGCTGCGAAACGCTGTGAAACCAAGCTCGAAACCCAGATCCTGGACAAGCCGTGTTTTAACGCCGCCAGGCTGCCGCGAGACAAAATGCAGGTGCCCAGAGCCGAATTCTGCTTCATGAGCCGCAGGATCGAAATCGGCTATTATCGGCGTATCAATATAGACAAAATGCACGTCGTGCCCAAGGCGGCGGACAGCCCGCGTTAACTGGAGTATCCGGCTACGGTTACCCTCATTGGCAGGAACGGCAGAGATAGCTGAGACAAAAGCGACTTTCATGACATCAATCAATTTTGTTTTGGAAAGGTCTCGAATATCTTGAAATTATTTTTTGATAGGGCGAGGACATCGGGCAGTTTCTGTTTGACCTGCTCCTGGAGGGCATCGACATTGTCGACGAACTCCATCAACGCATTTCTGATACCGTCATCCGTATAGAACGCGGAAGGAGACAGCAGGTCCGAGGACGACAGTCCAAAATGCTGATAAAGCCCTTCGAACTTTCCCTGATAGGCGATGCATATGACCGGAACGCCTTTGCCAAGTCCTGCTATGGCAAGATGCATTCTCCCACTGACAATTCCATCAAGCCGCCCTGCGATCCCCTTAAGAACAGGTGCCGACCATTGACCGTGCAGATATCGAACCCGATCCGCCAATGATGCGGGCACGAGACCGGCAACCCCCTGAAGGCAGAACTGGTCACCAAAACCTTCCCGGTAATCATGCGGTATAAGCAGCCAGCATACTGGCCGTTCATCAGCCACAAACCGTAACGCTTCGGCCCCGCGCCTGATGATCGTTTCAATCTGGCTCCGATCCGCATTTTTGAACAGCATGGGATGCAGGTTGAAGCCCATCACCCTGTAGCCCTCGGCGCGCTTCCGCGCGATCCAAGCGCTCGTGTCCTCATCAGGCTCTGACGCAACGAGACTGAATGCTGAATCAGCAACCAGCGCCGCCTTTGTTTCAGCAAAGGATTTTAGTCGGTCGAGAGAGACTGGGTCGCGAACATTGATCGAGACACCCGGATGAAGCGCGCTATAAAACATGGAAAGAATGGCGTGAGGTGCTTCATTGAAACTGAAACCGAGGATGACATTTTTGATACCCGCAGCTGCGGCCAAATCAGCACTTGCCAGAAGTTTCGCGGTGACCAGCGGATGATAATATCCATCCATGACGTCGGCACCCAACACCACGACAAAATCATACTGCCTGGCCGCGAACTGGTTGCAAAGCGCTCCGATGAAATCAGCTTCGCCGAAGATATTGATGGGATTTAGTCCCCTTTGTCGAACCACATCCACAGCACCGTCCCCTTCAACGAGGACATCAATTTCAACATTGGGGTTCCTGGCGTAGGCATGTTGTATCGTCGCGGTGATCATGGCGTCATCACCAATGGAGCCAAAAACGGAAAAAGGATCGCAGGCGACTATCAAAAGCCGGCTTAATTGATCTCCAC
>QQTW01000974.1_pt1 | contig 19391 bp, 26 predicted proteins | sample 1904831 | NCBI WGS metagenome assembly QQTW01 (sample SAMN09435610, study PRJNA476489) | Subsurface metagenome, whole genome shotgun sequencing project. | reverse complement strand
ACGCAGCCCAGGCCGGCGGACAGTCAACGTGCGAGTCCGGAAACACGCTCAGACCCAACGGAATCGCCGTCCATCGCTCGCTGACGTCGCGCATCTCGGCGGTGTCGGTGGAGGTGGTGGCCAGATATTGCAGCGGCGCCTCCGGTCCAGGTAACCACGATATCATAGTGAAGTCGAGTGCGTCCTCGACGCTGAAACACTCCTCGACACGAGTGCGTGCTGAAAGTGCTTCTCGCGTCCATGCCAGTAACCCCACGGGCGAGTCGCAGAGCGCGTACGCCAAGGTGCGTGGTCGGGCATACAATCCTAGTCGGGAGAACGCTCCTCGGGATTCACCAGACATGCGTGGTCGTCTTCGATTGACAGAGCGCAGGTCCTGAGCATGGTATCCCAGTCGTGCTGCTGCCGTGCTCTTCGGCACCAAGCGGGCAGCAAGATATTTGAAGTATAGCAAGGGTCGGTACGTCAACGACGGCGGACGCAGATACGGCAACGGAGTGGTGGTGTGTGTTGCCAGACAACGATCAGAGTGGTGAATGGCCAGCATTCGACATATGTCGAATCCCCTAGTCGGACTGTTAGCCAGTTGAGAGGCGCGACCTTGAGCACAACATACCATTCAGTTCCATGGGCGATGTAATGACGATAGCCCAGCTTCAGCATGAGCCGGTCGAAGACGTCGGCCACCTCCTTCGTTCCCAGCCCGTGGGTATCGCTCGCCTCGCTAAATCCACAACCAGGTACACTGGGCGCAACGAGGTGAAATGCCGGTCCGCCATCGTCTGTTAAGCTCGTCAAAGCATCGATGATGCGCACAACCTCGATGATGCCGCCAGGCCAGCTGTGGCAATACAGCAGCGGAACAACATCTGACGACGATGAAATTGCCCGCTTGTGCACGAAATGCAGTCGCAGTGGCGGATGCGGCGAGGGAGACGCGATCACGGTGCGGTATTGAGGGAGTCGCTCGTTGAAATGTCGTTCTCGTCGTCGCCAATCATACTGTTCGAGCCTGGTGCAATGTTCAACATGACCATTGGAGCAATCTCATACACTAATCACTTACCAATAGTCAATGTCGGGCTCAATCACTTCCTTGGCGACCCCATCGCTGTCGTCGTGAGCCTCAGGACTCGGTCCATGCGGCAGGCGCGTGAGCTCCAATTTTCGTCGAGTGAGGTCCAGATACCGAGCAGACACCTACAACACCAGCATCAGCATCATCGACATGCAACTGCAAAAAAAAACATCACCGACATGAAGATTGTAATGCTTGATCGTTGCGGGCGGATTTTCGGCGTCGGCGGTGGTACCGGCCGGCGGCATTGCGATGGAGAATCAACATGTGGCTGGAGCGAGGCGTCCAAGATGTGGCTTGCGCGCGACCGGTGGGGGTTCTTCTAAATAAAAGTCCCGCCGCCACTGTGGCTTGGGCGTCAGGGGCGGATGATCGACAGGGTCGCAGACGATGCTCATTGGTGGAGGAATCGAGCGGGTGTGCTCAAGATAGAGCAGCACAGCCACACCCGCTCGCTCGGCCCCACTCCGGCGAAACTTTGGCGGAGAGAAATCGACCTCGACCCATGTCCTCGACCAGGGGACTCAGACCACGCCCTCTCTGCTGGGCCTGCCTAGACCCGGTTGGCCACCGCCACCTTCGCGCGGTGGCTCTTCTCGAGCATTCGTGCTCGTGCCAGGACCAGTATTGGCACCAGCATGGGCACCGGAATTGCTGCGGAAGTTGAGACTGCCGATCCGCTGCACCAGGTTGCTACCGACCGCGTCGACGGCGCCTCGAGGCGCCATGAGACTGGGTCCGGCAGCAGCAACTTCTTGCACCTTGAAAAGCTTGATGGCGGTGCCGTTCCAGGTCCCAACGGCCCCTTTGGACATGCCGATCTCGCTCGCGAAGATGAAGCCCCACAGGAGAGACTCATACCAGCCCAGCGAGAGCGGGGACCATTCGAAGAGATGCACACGGACCGGCGAAGGTTCGATGCCTCGGATCTGCGCTTGGCGGATGGCCTGCAGGTCGGCCGAATGATTCGACCCTCGCGAAGGTCCATGAGACGGCAATTGAGGGGCCAGCTCAGAAATCAGGGTGAGGATGGTATGCAACGGCAGTTCCGGCACCCATGATTCCACCTAGACATCGATCATATGCATGAGCTATGATTGTGAAGTAGAAAGGGCTATGCAAATGGAGACTCACCCATTCTGGCGTGGGCCGGAAGCCACCTTCAAAATTGGATAGCGTGTTCGACCGGCTTAGGGCGGTCGAGCTGTTCTGTCGTTGAACGGACGGTGCGCCGGCGGGCAATTTGCCTCGCGCCTTTTCTGACATTCCTCGTAGTTGGAGCGGCACCGTATCGTCGATCGATGACGAGACAGACGCTTGCCGCGAGTTTTGCGTCGATGGCGATGCGGTGGCCGGCTTGCCCCCGTCGTCCGAGTCTTCGTCGTCGCCGATGGCGAACGCGCTGCTCTCTTCGGGGACATCCTGTAAGGACGATCTCTGGCGTGATGCATCGGTGGGGCTATGTGCGCTGTTGCTGGTATTGCTCGCCTCCTTACTACGATCTTTTCGCTGCCGAGACTGCCGCTCGATCTCGGCTTGACCGCTCTCGAGCGTGAACTGCCGCAACGCTTCGAATCGTTTTCTCGAGCGCAACAGGGCCAGAATAAAGTTGGGATTAGCTGAAGATGGGTCAGCGGAAGTCATGATCAAATCACGTGCCGCACGTACAGCTGTATTGATGCTCGATCATCGCGTTGAGGGACTCTAGAAGAGATGCAAGCAACTCGTGATTGGTCTCATTGGCGAGGAGGGACGACGGGGACGACATGGATGCAAACAGCTGCATCAGCTTCACGCTGGCCGCCATGCTGAGCTGTTGCAGGTGGGGAGCCACGTTGTTGATGATGGCCAGCATGGCAGGATAGATGGCCTGCAGTTTCCCTTGGTCGCTGGTAAGAAGGGTGTAGAGAGACTGCGGCCATTAGACGTGTCATCACAGAAGGATCGTCGGAAAGCTCACCATGATCAGATAATCTCCATAAGTGCCGCGGAAGCCGTCTAGCCTAACGCTGGCCGGCAACGTGGCCTGACCCTCAAACTTCTTGTTGAGCCCTTGTCCGAACCGAGCCTCGGCGCTGAGACTTTGCAAGACGAACACGCACATCCGGACGACCCCCTGCTTGGACAAATCCTCCCGCTGCTCCAAGGCGTAGAAGAGAATCAGAATCAGGAAATCGTGTGCGCGATCCGTCTCGACGATAAAGGACCGGAAGTTTTTGTTGCACTGCAAGGTCTCCCAGAAGAGCATGATCATCTCTGGGGCCCATTGAATCGATTTCTGACTGCCCGGGAGGTAAGAGGCATTGGCTTGGACCTGGAATATGTGTTAGGAGCTGCCTCGACTCCACGAACGGTATAACTCATACCGGCTGGTTCAGCACTCTAGTCATGCCATCGACGAGAAACTGGAAGTCCTGAGGGCGATGCAATCGTCCCAGGAAGTGCCGATAGTAATTCTTCTTGCCGACCACTGACGAATTTTCAGGCAGTGGATACAAGACCAGAATCAAGATGAGTTGTAGCGAGTAGTTGACCAAGACCTGTCTCGAGTCCTTGAAGACCACGTGATCATATGGGACACGCCAGCTGGCAGGATTGTACTTCAAGGTCTACCGATGTTTAGCAGGTTAATCTGACAGGTGCACTACATCCACTGACCGTATTGAGCAGGGAGCATAGAACCGACAAGACCACCTGCTTCTCGGGGCAGGTAACTAGATATGTCAGGGCCTTGGTGCCCTTGACGGTGAGTGTATCTGCATCGGTCAGCTCAGAAATCATGATACGACATGCAGGGAGACCTACTGGCAGGCAAATACATGGACTTGCTCGCAATTGTCACGAGCAGTCGCAGTAGCTCGCATCGATTGCTCTCAAACTCTTTGGTCGTGGGCAATGATGTATGGCATCCCACGCCACTTTGCCAAATGGCATATGTGATCTTGGTCTTTCCATCGAACGACTTCGGAACGGTAAACCCTGCATAAAACAGCATGTCGATGAGGGTATCAATCAACTCCTCTCCCAATGGTCGGTCGCTGTCGTGATCATCTTCGGAGCCCGCCACGCGTTCCTCTTGCTCCTGTCGCGAGTCGAATAGCACTTCCAGCTTCCCATTGCGTCTCCCTTTGCTCTTGCTCGCTCTTTGACGCCAGAAGAACTTGTCCTCCCATTGTTCGAGATGGTCGGCCTCGTACAAGAACGGGAGCAATCTCGTGAGAATGCGGATGCAATTCAACGCATGCCGTTCAGGAGCCACGTCAGGATCCGGAAAGGAGGGGTGGTCACGCAGTTCGAAGAGCCGAGAGGTGACGGCCAGAATGAGGATCTGTAGATTTTCAAAGTAGCTGTCTCGGGTCCGCCGAATGTCGGCGTGAGAGAACAGCGTCGAGACATCCTCGGTGGTCTCGGGAAGCTCCCAGAACTGCCAGCATCCATGTATCAGTCAATCAAAAGCTTCGCATTCAAATCACTGCAAACGTACCGCAGCCCAGAAGGGGTCGTCGATGGCAATATGACCATGTTCCGAGAGCCGGAAGATGCTCTTTTTGAAGGTGAGCTTAGAATCGGTGGCCCCCATCGCGGCCAGAAACCAGTGTTCAGAGATGATGTATTGACTCAAGAAAGAAGACGTTGTACAAGGTAAGGTTTTCTACCAGGCGTCGTTCTTCATGGTGAGTGGTCGTTTGAATTAGGTGGGTGCACAATTCCCATGCACCCAACAGTGGATGAATGAAGATCCTGCTGATCTGGCAGTTTTGTGATTGGAGTCAAGGCCAGGCAACTGAATTATAGAATGCTCCAATATTATGCACGAGCTGATCTGCTCAGGTATCGAAGACTGATATCGAACAAAGGTGAACGAACTGACCTGATACATCAGTTCATTTGTAGTCAAGTTGGTGGACCGGGCTCCCACATGGTCGATTCTCGAATAAAGGGTCCAGATTGTCAAAGAATTGTGGTCGGTTAGCCAATCATATTTCAGACAAAGCTATATTCTTCAAAGATAAGCCGATCAATTTCTTCACTGGTTGCTTGTCCCTTTCTTTTGTCAGACCACCTGACAAGGCTAGAGAATCACATCAGAAGCATGATAACACTGCATACCGGTACCCAATATTGTTGATTGAATGCGACCTAAGATCAAAATATGTAGTTAAATGGTGCTCAAGATCTGATGTGAAGTTAGGGAGTTCTGGTGTGGTTATTGGGCCTTTGAACGGAATATTCGAAAAGAATCCTTTTCACTGTCAGTGACAGTGAACATAGGAACGGCTCCACGTCCTTCAAGTTGCAGTAGAACTGCTCTCTACGCCTTATGCTAACTATCCGTAGGATTTGTGACTGTCGACAAATGGAGAATCATGAAACTTCTACGCTTGACAGACTCATACAGTACGGGGATAGTTTAACAGCTCAATTGGTGGTTCGGCCTATAGCAGTCAGCAAGAGCCTAGAGAGCCATATCTGTCGCAGTTGGCATGAGCCATATAAGCAGGCACCTGCAAGCATGCACAATAGAAGTTTCGTTTTCACTAATGGGTTAGCTATAACGTTAGCCGCAATCATACTAAATACATATCTCACTCAAATACATTAAGAAAAAACCCTCGTGCTCAGCGGACTTCCTCTGCTTCGCTCGTACAACCACTTGTTGTTGAGACCCAAACCAGGCACCTTCCCTCGCGGCGGGCTCGGTGTCGAGGGCCCGCTGATTCCGCTCATATTCATCCCCCCCATCGATCCTTGACCCAGCGGCGATGGTGAGCCATACGAGGCCCTCCGCGATGCCATTCGACTATCATCACTGATGGCCTTCTGCCACAGAGGACTAACAGTCGGTGACGTGCGAATGGTCCTTCCCAACGATCCAAACGACGGGCTGCGGTTTCCCGCCAGAGGTGATCCGGTGAGGGGACTGCCGCGACGCTCGACACTTCCAGTGCGTGGTGATGCCGACTGAGGGTACCTCGGTGGGGTCACGTAGGCACCGGCGGGGGTTGCCGGGGTGGCACTAGGATCGAGGCCGAGGAGTTTGCGCTGAGTGGGCGTGAGGGGAATGTCGACAAGTTCGTCCTTGGGTCGGAAGAGAGGGGCCAGCGCAATGAGGATGTTGACGAGGAAATAGAGGCGGAGGGCGAGAAGTGACCATGACGCGTAGTCGGAAACTGAGGTGAGGAGGGTAGATATCCATGGCCTGAGCGGGTGGGGAGTCAGAGCCACGTAGTGACGACTGGTTGCAGAATACATACGCCTGCTGCGTGGTCCAGCTCAGGCCCCACGTGCTCAATAACGCGCCGCCATTCCACAAGATCCAGTTGAGATTGCGATCGGTGAAGGTCGCTTGACTTTGCCGCCGGGCAATCTCAGCGATCTTTGGATGCTGCCAGGATCCGGTGGTGGGAGTGGCGGTGAGAGGTGGAGGAGTCTGAGAGGTGGGCGTCGAAGGAACTAACGCCGAAGCCATCGAGCAGGACGCTGAAGGGAGGCGTGAGCATAGATGGCTCATGGGACGTGAAGTATGGGGAGCAAATGGAGTAGATAACTCACCTTGACATGAACTTCGGCGATACCAAACCTATAGTGACCTGGAGGAGTTACTTACTTGACTTACCTGGTGGTTGGTCGGCGTCGGTGCCGAATAAAGAACTGGGTGAACTGCTGTGTCGAGAATGGGGATGATGGACGTTCTCCGTTTGGGGGACGTTTGTTTTGGGTAATCGCGAAGAAGGAGCTTTATCACGTGATCAGACTCGGATTTGTCCTCGGAGACGGCCAAAATGTTTATCCGGCGCGTCATCAGCACGTGATCTTCATCTGGGCCATCGCATCGGCGATACCAGTTCAAGCAGCCCTTCGCTCTAGGCACTCTGAACTTGACATATCTAATGTCACCTCCTTGCATCACAACATCAAGAGATCAAGATGTCGTCTCTAATCGCTGCAGTAGAAAAGATGGACATGTATCTGGCACAGATTTTCTCCGGATGGAGCATGGTCACAACGGCGATTGCGCTCTCGATTGGCGCATTCGTGGCCTACAACATTTGGACTTGGGAGGATCCTGATACGCATCCCTTGATCCTCGCACGACAGTGCAGCGCAGCGCCGATCCGGAGTGAAGGCGAGTCGGCAGTGTACCGATCTCTCGAGACGCCCCACGGTTATCCATTGCGAAGTGGGTTGGGCATCAAGGATGAGAAGGCACCGAGATGGGGTAGCGGACGAGATGGTGATCTGCGAGACGTATGGCGAACGGCAATTGCGGGTGTTCGTGGACAGGATGGACAACCTACCGGTCAAAAAGGGAAGATCTTGACAGTACGAGGCAAAGAGGAGATTGTGGAACATGATTGGAGTATGTTCTGTTTTCTGATATAGCATGTATAAAGTAGGATTCCTATCTAATGCGGATTTGACAGATGAGCTATCACAAGAGATAAACATTGTTGGGCAAGAAATAGGTGATCTGGGAGGCAAGCGGGTGGCAATCTATCTGCCCAACTCGGTGGAGCTGCTGAATACCATCTTTGGTGAGACCGCTCTTCTCGGCGTGCTGGGACTGTTGCTGAGATTGTCGCCTTGCAGCTGGTGCATTCTATGGCTTCACACCCATTCTGCTACCATATCGACAATCTCTCGAGACGGTCATCCAGCAGCTGAAGAAAACCAATGCGGATGTATTGATTGCTGGCGCCGGCACGGTTCCGTTGGCGGAGCTAGTCGAGGCATATCCACCGCTTAATCACGTGATCTGGGTGGTCCAGCGAGCTAGTCGACATCTTGACTGGAATGAAGTGCCCGAGGGCTTTGGAGGGAAAGTGGGAGTTGCTGTGTGGCATGATCTAATGGAAGAGAGAAGGCCCAAGGCATCGACTGAGCTGCCATCGGCCCAGGATGGATCCGAACCTCCTGGCGTTGTGACGATATGGCAGAAGAAAGAGGACGATGCAGGAGAGGTCAATGAATTCACGCAAGGGGTAGGAACAGAGCTGATCCTACGTACAGTGAAAGACCATGGACTGACGGCTTGGACAGAACGTCGTTGCCGCCATCGCAGCACTCATCTCTTCGCTCCCCTTACGCGAACGATTCAGCCCTTCCGATCTTCTCCTACCCGCGGAAACACTTGACACCATCTACCCGCTCACTCTAACTCTGGCAGCACTCTACTCGCACGCCTCCATCGCGCTGAACTCGGTTGCTGGGCCCCGCTCGGAAGTCGATTTGGCGTCACGCATGGTCAGCCCAACCATCATCATCGCCTCCGCCGAGAGCATTTCACGGTACCACGAACGAAACAAAGCTGAAATGAGCGGCGGTCTTTTCGGATTCTGGTACTGGCTGCAATCGCGTACTTTGGCTGCCGGACGAATGCCCAAAAACGCATTGATCGCTCCACCCGTCGTTGCGGGAACTGGTCCCTCCTCGACGGCCGCCACCCCAGGCAAACTCCGGTTGCTGTTCGTGTCGGAACGAGCTCATACGAACTGTCCCCCGCTCAGTTCTGCGCAATTATCGGATCTGCGCATCTTCACCGGCGCAAGAGTCGTCTATGCCCTGACGGCGCCGAGAGTAGCAGGCGCTGTGGCAGCGACGAATTTGTATGACTATCGCCGTGAGGAAGCCGGTCGAATGAGTCGATGCTCGCATTTCGGGGTGCCGCTGAGCTCGGTGGAGGTTAAATTGGTGGATACCGAGGATCATCAGACGACCGATGAAGGTAGTCCGCAAGGAGAGGTCAGTGTCGTATCCTAATATCCCATCTCTTACTCCTTTTGTCCGCTTTACAACTTGTGAATTGTAACCGGCATGCAAGAGAATACTAACCGGTGAAAACTATGGCATGATAGATCTGCGTTAACGGTCCAGCTGTTCTAGGCGGAGAAACCAAACTTGGCATCATCGGCACCTTTAGGGATGATCATACCTTGGCTTATGTCTAGTTCTACCTTTCCCTTTGTCTTTTCTGTTATCCTATTTTCATCCTGTTAGTTTAGCCCTCTCAATTTGCACTCGATTTGCCTCTTTTATCACGATGTATGCCGTTCTACCAATACCTACGCTACCGAACTCTCGCAATCCAAACACCCTCGCAAACCATTTCCCTCCATTATGAACGATAGTTGTTGCCCCTGCAATCACCATTTACAGGTTAAGTCTAAAGCTGGGCATATCCAGACTTGATATTATCAACTTCCAACCAGGGTACTAGAAGATCTAATTCTATCCACGAGCTCGTCATCCTTAGAAAACAAAGAGCGAACCACGTACGAGTTTGGCCGCTGGATGTTATATCCGGTGCTCTTCTCTAGTTCGGAGGTTGCGTTAAAAGCGGACCTCAATTTTACATATGAGTGAGTACACGTACATCTGAGACCGACCAGACAGGAGTGAGCAACCGCTCAGTTAATCCAGAGACGCTTCTGTAATCTAGTTCGACCGACTATCCAAGCAGATGACAAGCTGAATGGCGAAGCCCAGTAGCAACTGCTAATATAATGACTACCATCACCATGATAGTGAAAGAATTTGGGTAATCTTCATCCTAAGGACAATGAGAAGAGCTATATCATCTTCATGAGGGTAATGATGAAGGTTACGCATTCATCTCCATTGGAACGAGGAGAGCGTATTGTTGAGCGGTCACTACTAGGTTAACTTAACGGGTATCTATCAATTTTGTACACTGCGTGCTACTATGAAGCTTCTAAATCTCTTGCTACCCGCCGAGCCGAGAGATGGAGTCAATGAATAGACACTTTCTGTAGAGCTACATCATAAGAGTTTGAGCAAACCATGCGTGATGGAGAAGTACAGTCAGCTAAATACATCAGATGTAACAAGTCTGGAGGTCAGACTACTAATGTAAATCATTATAAACTTATATTCCTATCTAACGGCCTTCAGATCCGAGTGAAGATACCAGGCAGGCAGACGCAGACGTAAATGGTGTGTCCGCACCAAGCATCTTTGTCGCTTCCCGGACTACGACAACGAGCCTCGAAGTCACAACGGAACCCCCATCATCTCATCAAATAACGGAGTGAAGACAGGGAAGAAAGTGGGAAAGAGCGTCGATACGATCAAGGCCAACTGTATGGCTATGGGCTTTGCTGTTGGGTCGGAGCTACGGCCGAGATGAGCGCGAACCGAGCGGAGATGTGGCGAGGGAGTGGCGGACGGTGGCGGTAGTGGTGATGGTGATGGTGATGATGAGGAAGAGGGGGAGGAAGACGGGGAAGGGGATGAGGAAGATGAAAGGGACGAAGTGACTGGAGATGAAGAAAACGTGGACTAGACAAATTGAAATAGAATGTATATAGGAAACCCTCTTGTATTGCGAGAGCGCATACTGCTAGTAGAGTTGGATCAAGTTGCAGCCCCATACCATGATAGATGTCCCAGCCGCCGTTGAATATCGACTGAGAGGGATCAGTACCGAACCGTTCAACTTCTTTTCGCCAGTTTCGCTGTCTTTGGAAGATGGGTGTTGCGTACTTACTTCCACGGCATTTGCACGAGGATACCCCATGGTTGATGCAAACGGTTCTCTCATCGTCAAGCACAAGAATGCAGTCAATGAGGAGATAGATCTTCACCAAATGAATTGGAATAATGTACAGGATGAATGTTATAGGTTACGCAACTCTCGGTACCAAATCAATCCTCTGTGATCGCTTTTCTGGCTCTGCCTTTCCTCGTTGCCATCCGTGACGCCGCTCTTGCTTTGCTGCTCCTCGTGATTATCCATATCGTTGTTCCCGACGCTATTTGGATGAACGTCGTCCTTGCTAGCTGGGGGGACCTCGATGTCGTTCCAAGTTGGAGCGGCATTGTCTTCCACCACCGGCGTTACACGTCCGAGCAGTCGATCAAAGAATGACCTCTTGGGCTTCTCCGCAGCCGGGTCCGCAGCAGCTGACGATATACTCGATTCTTGAGCCGGTGTCGATGACGAAGACGCAGTAGTAGCAGCAGCAGTGGTAGAACTCCCCCGCTCGACCACACTCGCCGCCGTCCGCAGATGTTCCTCCAGCGTCGGGATCGTCGACTTCAACCACATTTTCAAATCCGGTCGGAGGGTCGACACGCGGGACGCGACATCCATCGCTTTCCATACGGGCGTCCATCGCTGCAGCTCCTCATTCGCGAGTCTCCACTGGGCCTTACCGCCATCTCGCCCCAACTCAGCCAAAGTCGCCAAATCCCATCGCGCTCTCAACCGCTCGGTATACATCCCTACTTTCCCCTCGTCATCTTTTCCACCGAGATGTTTCACCTCCCTCACCGCCGCCAACAACGTGACTACGCCAATGACATCCGGCTGGACGCGGGGATCGTCGCGCCGGATTTTCACTCCACCACAATGATCATCACTATCCAATCGATGTGCGATTCTTTCCGCATACTGCAACGCCCGCTGCGTCGTGAGGATGTCCCACTCGCTTTCTTGGGCCTGACGGTAGGCGCCCCAGAGGACCTCTCGGACGAGACGTACCTCCCGTAACGCGAACCCCGTCCGGTCTACTTGCTGAATACACCGTTCGATGATATCGTGACGACCCATCTCGTTGGCTTTGCGGGTCAATTTCTCAAATTGGCCTGATTTCAGGCGTCGTTTGGCGATGCGTAACTCTGTAAGAAAGGCTGGCAGAATGGACCAGTCTTGAGGCTGTTTCATGAGTCCCAGCATCCGTTGAAGGAAAGTGGTTGTGCTGGGCGGATCGCGGAAGGGGTCACGTGGAGCGAGACGGAAGGTCTCATCGGCGATTTCGACATTGAAAGGCTCGGCCAGGAGTTGTTCTTGGTGTTTGGGCCGGTGAAGCAGACGGAGGTGGTGCGCGGGGAGGTGCGCAGGGAGAAAGACTTGCGTGCGGAAGGTGGCGATCATGGCGTCGAGCTCGGGGGAGGATGTCGGGGGAAAGGAGGTAACGGGGCCTGGATGATGAAAGGGTTAGTGCTGCGTGAAGGTGGTGCTTGGGGGACTTACCATGTCGTCGATGCGCGGATGAAGTTGAGAAGGTCCGGGGGAGGTTAAGGCAGCGCGTCTGTCCGCTGGCTCGTCGCAGGCATGTGCTACATCGTAAGCTCATCCCTGTGCTGGCCATGATTGACTTCTTGGTGCGAAGTAACTCCCTGGGCCAACTAGTGGTATCAGTGGGAAGCGCTTAGTCGTCGAGGTTCACTTTTTGATATCCGATGGAAGAAAGTTTTCCCGTCCCGAGCTTCTATGGAACTCTATCTCCAGTCTGGGTTGTCCAGATTGCAGCTCAATCACTTCTATCGTCCAGCAACGATGTTACCTGTTCGAAGTTTGAGACCATCAGTGCTCCGACCCGCACGATGCCGTTGTGCACTTGTACGCTCGATGGCGACTGTATCATCCACATCCACCGTCTCTACTCGACCACCTCCGCCGCCGCGATTATCAGGCAAATCTACACCAGGTATATATGCTTCTTCACATCCATCTACCATCCAATGTCATAATCCATTGCAATACAACTCTACTTCACTAGCTAACAACGTACCAATCCAGGCCATCTATCTAAAAATATCAAAACATACCCCCCACCCCCCTCCACCGCTGCCCGGGCCAAAGATCCCGTTCGACACGTCAACACGTTCTACATCTCCCAACTCGATCCCACGGGAGCTCGTCAACGACTCTTCTCGCGAACGAACCCCGAAGGCGCCAAAGTCGGAGACATCCTTCTTGTGCGAACTAAAAACGGCGATCCCTTTGCCGGAGTTTTGCTCAACATTCGTCAACGAGGGGTTGATACCGCGATGTTGTTGCGGAATGAATTACTGCGAACCTCGGTCGAGATGTGGTTCAAGGTTTATTCACCCCTCGTGGATTCGGTGGAGATTGTGCAGCGGAGACAAAAGAGGGCGAGGAGAGCGAGGTTGACTTATATGCGGTATGTGATTAAATTTCTTTGTTGCTATCTGGCCCTCTGGTGTGTTCTTGTGTATATGTGTTACGGGGGAGTAGTGGTTTCGTATCCATAAAATCAGTGGACGGATGGGATCGAGCGGCCAGAGTAAGGGGGAGAGAGATACAATGCTGATATATTGGTGGAAATGTATAGAAAACCAAAGCATGATCTCGGATCGGTGCAGAATATCGTTCGGCAATATTTGAAACAGCAAGCGACGTTGATGATGGCGTCGGAGACGAAAGGGAGGGATGCAAATTCGGACAAGAAAGGAAAGTAAGTGAGTAAGTAAGAGCAAGGAAAGGAAGATTTTCATCATCATCATCATTGTTCTTGGTTGTCACATCATTTATACAACTGTGGACGTTGAGGTTACAGTGAATTGATTGGTAGCGGCAATTGAATTGCACTTTGGATCTGGCTTCGCGCATTGATCAATTTGAGGGACCCGCTATTTGCACATATCCATAACGCTTTGCTACGGCCATATAGGTTTTTGGTGCAACTACATACGTCTATTTCTACCATGGCCATAAATTACTCCAGACTCGACAGATCCGACCCCCTTATAAGCCTGGACTTGACTTAAACTCGTCACAATCAGCTCAGTTGTACCTTAACCTTAGGGCTCTAAATTCGATATACCTATGTCCTCACTTTGAAGTATGCTTCCGGGGCAGCGTACCACAATGGCTCTGGGATGGTCTGACATGAATTTGAACTTATGGCGATTGGTATACCGATGTCTCTCCTAATACAGTGGCCCTTGTATTGTTCATTTAGACAGGATAGCCAATATTGTTATGTTACTGTTGACGAGGTGCGCTGCTCAACTTTAATGTATCAACAACCTAGTATACGTTGTTGCAACATGCAAAACGCCCCCGGCGCCGAAGGCACTAATTGTTGTCTTAACCCAGTATATGAAGCACACCCCAACATATGTGGCGGTGGCAATATATCTATGTGCCTCAGCAGAAGCTCGTGTGGCCGTAGTAGGTCGCTATGTATAACTAGCGGCTCCCTAACTTGCATGGAGGTAGCAGGCATACAGTACTACCACGGCAGCGTGGATCATCGCCCCTCGTCGCCTGGCTACATAATTGAAGGAGGACAAGTCACTGACGAACAATTGTTCATTCATATTTAGCGTCGAACCCATAGAACTGAAGAAGAAAAGCGCAAACAGGAGCAAAGATCCCTATTCCAACCATCCCAGATTATCCTCACTTGCTCATTCCTAACGCTTTTTGTGACTCCACGAGTCTCGCGACTCGATAGAAACATCAAAATCTCAATCTAACGTGATCGTGACATCGTGCCCAGTTCATATCTCGTGAGTCATAATCCGTTGAGTAGCATCCAGTGCTACCCGCTATTCAGTAAACCAATCTTCGTTCCGTCTTCTGGGGGACCACTACGCCCCATATTCGAGTGCTGGCTAGCTCGCGCCGCGACCAGCCAATAACCCCCTCAACTGCCTCTCCGCCGAAGGGTACTCATGAACCCCATCCACACGCCGGGCGTCTGCTGTCGACTCATGATCGTGACCCCACGGAAACCAAGCCGCGAACTGTTCCAAGACGGATGATCGACGACTATGTCGCGCACTTCCCGCAGGATCATATCCGATCGCCATATCTTCTCTTCGACCATCCATTGAACCCCGCGGATGGATGTAGTCATCCATGGACGGTCGAGGCGTGTTGCCCGTCCGTTCTTGATCATCGGTCCGACGTAGTTCCGTGAGGATCTCCGGCGCGGGTAAGGACGTGAGACTGGTGGGACGACTGGAGGTGGTTTCGATGAAGGCCATAGGTGAATGAGTTTCATAGGATATGGCCGCGGATGACGCATGGGGATGGTTCAATGTGTGATATTCCGACTCGATGAGGTCGACGTGATGCTGTCCTCGTCCGGGTCCTCTCGGGTCTATTGTTGATGGTGCGAGAGCAGCATCGAGAGAGGTGTAGAGCGCTGGCTGGCCATTGATCGTCGTCGTCGTGAGATTTCCATTGTCTTCGTGCTCCACGTGAACATGAGGCGGCATGTGAACATCGTAATGATTCGCGGGACTGTATCGACAGCTGGCACAGATACCGGCAATGGCATCGAGCGCGCCGCCGACCTCCGACTCGACATTCTTCAAAATGTCGTCGAAGCTGAAGGCCTCGACGGGCGGAAGGTTCGGTTGGGGCGCCATCTCGCCGGCGACTTCTTCCCGAATGGCCGCCACGCGATATCGATGGCGATGGCGATGTTCGGGTGGGGGCGTGCCGGAGTAGGTCCGCACGATGACGGGATGAGCAGTGCCGTTGGAGGGAGGAGCGGCGCTGCTGGACCGTGAGGGACGATGTTGTTGTTGATGTCGTCGATTATGAGCAACAGACGAGGATGTGGTCGCGTTCAGGTGACGACGAGCACTCGCGCGATAGGCCGAGAGAGGGTCGTCGCCGCCTGTTGTGGTCGGCCGGCCATGGACGTGATGGTCTCTGGAGCGGTCGGCAGCAGCAACCGTCGTACTCGCACCACCTCGACCGGGCCGAGTCAAGTCCGACGGCAACGAGCGTCGACGATCGTCGCGTGTCGTCAGATCCGCGCTCGACGCCGAGGGTGGTGGTGGTGGCTGGTGCGATGGTAACGGCAATGGCGCACCACTTAAAGCCTGCTGGCGGCGAGGGTCGACGGACGACGTATCATCCGCAGCCGGACCAGCTACTCCTGCTACGTCGACCGCAGCCGAAACCCTCGGTGCTGCAGACGCGGACCCTGCTGGGTTGGATGCAGCGTGGCCGAACATCCTGGCTCAAAGGGAAATGCCTGCAGGAAGGGGGTCCTTCGACTCGCTCTGCCTCTCCTATCCAACTGTCTCTCTCTGTACGATCTCGTACGAAGGGAGGGGAAGGGGGCCCGCGCCGCTAGCTGTCCGGTACTGTGCTGCTGTGCTGGCCGGTACACGTCCGGTAGCGTTCCGGACCGTCGGCGGCTGCATCCACGGTGTACTCCGTCCACACGTATGGATGTGCGTACTCGTACAGTCTCTTTTTCTCTTTCGTGCCTTTCGAGGGATCTGCAGGCCAAGGAAGCACGCGTGAGCTGGCCTGGCCCCGTTCGATGGCGAGACTGGGACGCGGCTGCTGGGATGTGGGATGAGAGCGACAGAAGGGGGGGTGGTCCGAGGGGAAAGAAAGGAGGAGGAGGGCGCGATTGTGCGCGCGGTGTATGCGCTGTGGCGCGGGTGAGCATGCGTTGGCCGATCTAACCTCCGGATGCCCTTCCCTGCTTTAGTTTCTCGTATATCGCGATCCAATTGCCATTGCAGGGCCTGCGTTAGAGGATCTTGACCTTCTCGCCGTTACGCTCTAGACTTGTTTCTTAGCCAGCCTCGTCATCCAATGGATCCTCAATTGACTTACCATCACGTTATTCCTTCTTCAGGCTCTTGACCGACGGTCTCAACGGCGCCGGATGCGCCTGGCTCAATTGGTTCCAATTGACTTTTTCCTCTGGTTTTAGTGTGTCAGTCCCAGATCTTCCGCGCCAAGAAACAATTCATTACTGTTTCCTCGTACCTTTGTACAGTTGTGTATAACAATATGACCAGCAAACACAACTCATCCGTCCAGACGGGAATCCGGCAGCAGCAACAGCAGCAGCAACAGCTGGTCGATGATGCAGCGAGCTGCAGCAGACGGGCGGCGGGGGGACACGACAGCTGCCAGCGAAGAGGGCTGGAGATCGTGACACGTCCTGCAGCTGTCCCCTCGTCCCTTTACCGTCGTGATCCTGGAAAGGGTGTGTCCTACAGTAGTGTCGTGGGCCGTCGCAAACTCTTCTGGCCCTGACCGCATTGATATCCAGTCATGTGACCGCGATCGGGAACTAGTCCCGGAAGGGTACCGTAAATGGTGGCTGACTCAGCCACTTTAGCTGCCGCAACGTCCGCGAGTGGGCATGGTCGCCACGTCGGAGCATGGCATGGCATGACATGACATGAGCTTCACAGGAAGAAGGTAGCAGTCAATTGGTCAGACAGTATCCTCGATGGATGACTCGAGTGATTCAACCACTCACATTTGAGCCCGCATCCATAGAAACACCCAACACCAACGGTCAATTGAGGTTGCTGTACCAGTACTGTGCTCCGACTAGAAACAGTCCGCCTAGACTTGGGTCCGTCACAGTACTGAAGATGAGAATTCATACAACCCGGCTTTTATTACACGTGTGACGAAGATGCATTGACCAATCACTGGTGCAACTTTGACCGGTGCATATCAGACACACACTGAGAGGTGACGACGAGGCTCGGCCCGTGACTCCGAACATGTCACAACTGTTGGATGTTCTAGCTGGTGCTAGCTCAACGGTGTTGCGTCTCAGCTCCTATGGCTTCCTCAGATGGGTTGGTCAGTCAATTGGTATATATAGACTCAACAACTGACCATCTAAACAGATACCTGGGCACGTGAGTTCATAAGATGCTGCGGAGCATGGCTATAGTATTGACTGAATCTATTTAGCACTTCCCCCCAATCATCTATGCTCTCCTAGCTGTATACCTGACGTCTTTCACCTTGAGCTGGTTGAGCAAGTCCTCCGGACAAGTCAGTGCAACAGCAGCTCGAGTTTCGGGGAAGAATGAAGACGGCCAAAGCAAGAAGGCAGAGCAGCCTTCATTCCAGGATGTTCCAAGAAAGACAAATAAGATACCCGGGCTTGCCAAGGGAGTGCCAGTTCATCTAAAGACATTATTCACTGGTATTCCTATTACCACCCTACCTGGATGGAGCCTGTTGTCGGCAGCTATCAACATCATCCTGGTCGCCGTGGTAGCAGATGTCGTCTATCGAGGACCTCTGCTCTACCCCAGCAATGACTTATCCTTTGCCCGAGTGGGTTATGTGTCTGACACCAATGCACGAATCCTCATTCGTGAGCCTAAGACATCGGCCTTGCCCATCTTCCTATCCTACCGCGATGTGGACGGTGGAGCGGACGATGCATGGAAGTCAGCCGGGTCGGTTTCTGTCCTGTCCAACCAAACCGACTTTACCGTGGCCATGGCCATCAATGACCTGGAACCGGAGACGCGCTATCAGTACGCAACGTCCACCAACCATTCAGGCTCGTTCGTGACGGCACCCGCTCCAGGACATCATCCGCGCCATCACCGACGGACGTACACGTTCGTGACGTCGAGCTGTCTGAAACCACGATTCCCGTACAATCCGCTCTCTCATCCCCTCAGCGTGCCCGGACTGCGTCACCTGACCAATTGGATCCCCAAGCTGCAACCGCAGTTCATGTTGTTCCTTGGCGACTTCATCTACATTGACGTTCCGAAGCGATTCGGGACGGATGTGGAGACGTACCGTCGCGAATACCGAATGACGTACAGCTCTCCGGACTGGCGACCCATGTCGCGCTACCTGCCGTGGATTCACGTGCTGGACGATCACGACATCGCCAACGATTGGGATCGTAATACGACGGGGGTATATCCAGCCGCAGCGGAGGCCTGGACGCATTATCACACGTCCATCAATCCTCCAGTCGTAAGGAAGGATCATACGTATTTCTCGTTCACACAAGGTCCCGCCAGCTTCTTCTTGCTCGATACTCGCCGGTATCGAACGTCCGAATTGGTGCCCGCCGACGCACCCGAGAAGACGATGCTCGGTCCAGAGCAGCTGGCCGATTTGTTGATGTGGTTGCGTAAACCGCCGCCGGAAGGAGTGAAGTGGAAGATTGTCGCCTCGTCCGTGCCGTGGACTACGAACTGGCGATTTAATGATAAGGATACTTGGGGTGGATATCTGGTTGAACGACAGACGGTGCTCGAAGCTATGTGGGATGCGGGTACGGGTACTGGCGTGGGAGTGGTGGTTGTTAGTGGTGATCGCCATGAGTTTGCCGCCACCAGTTTCCCTCCGCCACGGGATGGACGGTGGCCGGAGAGCGCGACAGTGCATGAGTTCTCGACGAGTCCGCTTAATCAGTTTTATGTTCCGAGGAGGACGTATTGGCAGAAGAATGATGACGATGTGATGATCAAGTAAGTCTTTTTTCTCTGTTATGCATTCAATTCATCTGTCTATCTTGTACCCTTCTTCATCCACTGCTCGCGCCATTCAATTGACCACCAATACGGTTTTTGCGTGCTCTCTGAATTCATCATGCCAGCTGACGATGTCTGATAGATACATCCCACACGGCACCTCCAAGTTTGGTGCTCTAGAAATCACCTCTCCTGACGAGGCGAATGGCAAAAAAACCGACGACGGCAGCGGCGGCGAGAGGCAGAGCATGCTCAAATACCGGTTATTCCTCAACGGAAAGGAAAAGTGGAGTTATACGATTCA
>QQTW01000973.1_pt1 | contig 19398 bp, 34 predicted proteins | sample 1904831 | NCBI WGS metagenome assembly QQTW01 (sample SAMN09435610, study PRJNA476489) | Subsurface metagenome, whole genome shotgun sequencing project. | reverse complement strand
CCTCGTTTCTCGCCCAGCTCGACGTTGATCTGGAAGGTGCTGGCTTCGACACCAGAAAAACAGACTTTACCTTCAAGTCCAAGGTGGTATGTCTGCCTCACACGTCATGATCCTTCCACCCATCTCAATCACGAGGGAGAGGCGTGAAACTGGTTAAAGTCCTGTCTTTGCTAATCCGATCTTGTCTCACAGGTCCCTGCAAATACCGATAGTGTCTCGTGCTCTCCGCTGCTCGAGATTCGAGACTCACAATCCGCAACATCCGCCATCAACACGTTCAACAGGCCAGGTGTTGGTATGAACACCCCTTCAGGAGGAGCCCAAAGCAGTGCCAGCGCCTCACCAGGGCCTCCATTTCATATGGCCGCTCCTGTTGCCATGGATCTTGACAACAGATCGTACAACTACATCAACGGTCGCGAGTCCACCATGGAGCTCCCTAACAGGTCGAGGTCACCGCAACGTAAGGCATTCCCTTCTGACCCGCACGTGTCGTCAGACTGACCCGTGCAGAAATGGACACTTCTCCCGAAGCCAGCGCCAGCGACCGCCCGACGCCCTCAACCACCAATTCCCACAGAGGATCTTCTTCTCACATGTCATACGCATCTCCTGATGAGGCTCAAAGCGCGAATCAGTTCGGTCATGGCACGGCAAACGTCATTCCTCCCGCAGACAAGACCTTGCCTTCCGGGGCGGTCAACGCTGGCAGCGGGGCGTCCTTCTATCCGGCAACCGAGGAGGAGTTTGCGAATTTGGCCGCGTTCTACCAACCGCAGACTCCGGCTCAGGGGACTCCGGGAGGCGGGAACGATTTCGTGCTGCCGCCAGGCTGGGACCTCCCTGGGACGGCCGGCACAGAAACGGGCATGACGCCTCTGCCGGATTCGTCGTGGCAGGCCTTTGAAGGCTTGCAGAGCTGGGAGACCCCCGGCACAGGCTCCACTTTTGATTCGCTTGGGAGACGTGTGGGATAGATGCGTCTGGTTTGAATTGGTGACGAGTTCAAGATGCATGATTACATAGGTGGTTGGAGTTTGTGGGTTTCCCAAGGGGATGAAGGGCGTTGTAAGTATTTACTGCCACACCGCGGGGGATATCTTCTAAAACGTACCGTGGTCCGTTTGACGGCTGTACATCGGTTGAGTCATCTGCTGGTAATGCGTCTCTGCTCCTATCTATGTGGTTCCCAAACCTCTCCTGGGCTTGGCTGATTGTACACTACGGGTATTGCGGGCCGGGGTTTTCTTGCGAGCGGTTGGGGCCAAATCGAAAAATTTGTTCACTGCAGGGACTGATTGCGTGGCTGTCGTCGAAGTCTCACATCAAAAAGCATGGATCAGCAATTGATAGCATGGAAGACGCTCATCTATCAGAACCCCAATATAATCTCACTCGCTTGTTTCACCACTCATATCCTGAGCGACCAAAGGCAAGTCGCTGCGGTAGAGAAAACAAGTAAGCTCAAGAATGAAGTTGATCATGACATTGGTCTGACAAGCTATATACAGTGATTACTCGCAAGCTATGCTCTCAAATAGATATCACGCTATTTCAGTCGCCATATAAAGAGCCTTTGCACCAGATCAGTCTCACGCAAGTGCCAAACAAGATGTGGTCGGGCCAACTAGAAGGTCCACTGGCCGGCAGTCTCCTTACTGGGCGCAGGGCCATGCTTGCTGCGAAGATGCCACGCGATAAAGCTGCGCCTCCGTGCTGAGAAGGTTTGCAGCGGCCGGGAAGGCTATCGTCGCTTGCCGGCACGAGGCCGCATCCTTAGTCTTGAAACATGACTCAACCGTCTTCAGAGCGAACTGTCGACAGCCAAGAAGATGAGCTGAAGTTGCCAGCGCAAGTAACTGATTTGCATTCAACGGATCACGAGACTCCTGTTGATTCAATTGCTCCGTAACGCAAGTGGCAGCAGTCTGCATCATGTGTTAGTCGAGGCCAATCCGCAATTGCATAGGAAACAAAAGCTCACCTTAATGTCGGTAACAAGCAGCTTATCGGCATCTTCCTTGGATAGAGCCTTTCCAGCGGTGCTTATAACATCCGTGCAACCCGCGACTTTGCAGCTGTGACCATAACCGATAACGAGGCGGTTATTACTGGCCGCCGGCGTTGCTGAGAAGCCTTCCAACTTCATCAAACGTTGCTTGAGGCTTGTCTCGAGAACTTGCCCAGCAACGCAAGAGTCTCCGGTAGTGCCCGTGGCAGATTTCGTGTCGGTCTCAAGATTGGTAGTAGTACCGGCAGTAGTTTCAGAGCCTTCATTTACCTTGCGCTGAGTAGCGCCAGACCGGCTCGTATCCGAGATGGGCTTTTTTGCGGTGTCCACACCGGCTTGAGAAGTTTTATCCGCCCCATTTGTTTCGCTGCGCTCCGTGCTGGAACCCGGGGATGGAGTACCCTTATCGTCAAGTGCTTCTTCCTTGTCTTCCGTATCAATGCAGCACTGAATGTCGGTGCTCTCGACCGACAGACAATACTCGGGGACGCTGACTTGGACTTAGTAAATGCAGAAAGAGTGATGGCGTGACAGAGTCTCGCTTTCACTCACCTGGTGCGGCCTTCCTTTTCGCATTTTGAGGTATGCGTGCATTTTCCGTACCCTCTGAGGCAGCTGACTTCTTCGAATTGACAGCACTATTCGATATCCAGTCAGCGAGAACGGATACAGACTGCGAACTAAGCTCTTTGAGGGTGAAGGTATTACCGTTTGTCCCTCACAGTACGTTGGCGCACCAGCCGCCGGATCTCCCATCACCGCTCCAGCCTCAGGCTTGCCTCCGGACCGCACGCATCTTTTTGAAGCCATGCAGATTCCGGAGAGGCCGCTTGTGGTCTGACAGAAACTGCCAGCGCCATCGCCAGACAGCTTCGACGTGCCAGATGCCAGCCTCTGGTTTTGCTCCGGCCCGGACAGGATTTGGACAATGGACGGATCGACTTTCTTGCGATCTGCTTGGGTGGAGGTCGCGCCCTGACGGGCGAAGAGGCCGTGATCATCAGCGAACACTGCGGGTGCAGCCGCCAGAACGGCGGAGAGGAGAATCAAGGAACGCATGATATTGGAGAAGAAACACGAGCTGATTCAGAAGTAGCAGTGGGGTATTGGTAAGAAGCAGTGGAGCGGAATATAGAGAATTGTGCTAGTTATGACACAGAAAAGGTGGCAGAAGGTCTACCCCTTTGAATATATACGTCCAGAGCCAGCTGCTCGTACGACGAGATGCAGAGACTCGGCCATCATGAACTCTGAGGGCACCTGCTGCTCCAGGCATGGTACATTGGAACTCATCTGCCCAATCCGTGATGCCAAAACAAAATGCAAGACGACATGCCGGAATCAGATAGACTAGGGGGGTGAAATTGACGACGTCGCCTAGACTCTCTCTCACGAAGAGTCCCTTGAAATTGAAAGGCCGAGTTCGCGTTTGTTGCTTCACGGTCGATGGGGTCATTGTAGACAGCGCGCTGCGCCTCGACCCGCGCCTGTTACACGTTATTGCTACATCCTGTTTCATCTACGGCGATCGCTCGTATACTCACCTATACACAAATCAATTAGTAGTGACCTCAGACAAAACGGGTATAGACGACTGCGATGCTTGGCTCCACCATGTTTCGACTGCAGACTCCATTGAAGCCGAAACCCCCTGGGGCCGCGGCTTCATCGTCGACATTCGAATTGGGAAGGCAGATGGTCTCAGACGCCCATAGCGCATGGCGACTGCCCAATGCGGTATTGGAGGAAGCACATGTGCAAAAGATGGCATCCGCACTAACTGGCTGGTACGGGGGAGAGGCAAAATACTTTGGATCTCTGCTGTAAATGCGAGTTCGGCGTTCCTCAGCCTGTGATATCTGCTAGAGCAAGATTGCTGCAGTCCGCCAGGAACCCCACAAAATTGAATGCATGCCGGGCAAGGTAGGGCATTTGTATCGCGGTCGTGCAACCTTGAATTGGTGGACAAAAATCTGGTCCGTTAGTTCAGGTCTCACTATCGGCCGGTTTTCTGTTAGATTAAGAGCCCAATAGCATAGCTATCAGGGCCGGCCTTTTTAGTTCAACATTTTCTACCTCAGAGCACCGCCACAGATATCAAAAGAGCCTAACCATCAGTGTGAATAAGAATGCTCTGCAAACGCGGGCTCGGGAAATGTATGTAATCCGATTACCGGTTCAATATCTCTTGTATGTACTCTATAGGTTCGTGACTATGTACAGTCTATGTATTAAGCCGCCGAATATTCATCAGAAGGAAGAGACCGTTGCCGGAACCTCTCCTATCCACATCTCATCTAGGGAAATTATAGGATTGAGCGACACAGCGGCACTGCCGACCAGCTGCGTGTGATGCGGTATCATCAACAGGAATACCAGTCCTTGATGGTCGTTTAAGGCGTCATTGTCCTCCTAGTCGTCCGCGTCCGCGTCCGCGTCCGCATCCGCATCCTCATCCTCATCCTCATCCTCATCCTCATCCGTGCCAGAATCGTCACGGTTCGAGGCGGACGAAGCGTCGGTATCAGAGCAACCGACATACTGATCATCGCTTGCACCGGCTATTGTTACGGAACCAGCGTAATCGCAATTGCGATCAAAAATGACACGATCCGAGCCCGGAGCGCCTGGTTCACCAAATGTTGATTAGCCTCGGTAACACGGAAAGGACGAAGGGGCAAGAACTTACCCCCAGAGTAAACCTGAGACTCCACCAGAGGGTACTCGTACCACGGTGGACTACCCAGCAATTCAAAGCTCTCAGCATCGTCGAATACACGTGGATAGTCGGAGCCGCCTGCGGTCGTCTGTCCAGACAAGTGATTGCATCCCGCCTTTTTCGCCTGCACAACATCGGAAATGGGATGAGGCTGGGTACCGCACTATCGCGAAAGTTAGCGACGCCATGTTGGTTTGTACGACGAGGCATGAAAATATTACGGTAATGTGTGTGGCTGCAGGTAATATCGAGCCAGTCTTGGTAGGCTCGTAGCAACATTGAATGTCTGTCGGCCCAGGACAGTAGCCACTGGCAGACTTTGATCCTCTGCTAGCGCAGGCTCCGACCGAGATGCATACGCCACTCTCTCCGGAACCGACTGCGCACGATACGGGAAGAGGAGGGTTGGGCACAGGAAATTGTGCCATCGGCTTGATGCAGCACTGCGTGTGGCGCACCATCAGTATCACGGCCTCTGACACAGCTCGGAACTCATACCTCAGTGTTGGCGATATGATTGCAGCGGCCTGTTTCGAAATTGCCCCCGGCGACCAAGCACAGGGTGGAAGCGATACACTCGCCCACCGCTCCGTCATCGAACTTGCACTGCGCCGGAGCATCCAGATCAAGCACGGGCCCTCCTAAAGTTGGCACCGAGGCAGGCAGAGGGCGCGGAAGATGCGTGGGCAATTCGGGATGCTGTGGTACTGGGGGCGGACCATCCCCGTTGAAGCTGCTAGGGAAAGTCCAGCAGGCTTCCTTGAGAGGGAAATCTATGGTCTGGAACATGTCAGATTCAGAAGGTCGGAACCCTCAATCGAGAACTGATGGAAGCACGTACGCCTAACTTGATGTCGCGCAACTTCTTCTTCGTGGCAATCTCTACCGCTTCGATTGCGAGAGATGCGCCGACGTTGATGCTAGCTTGCACACCGAACACGTCCTGGGTTGCGCAGACTCCACCAGGAGCTAAGCACGTCAGTTTTGCGTAGGGCGATTGGAGATGCGGGTACTCACAGAACAGCGGCTCGAACTTGCCGTTAAGGTAGGGTAATTTGAGATTCAGACCAACATCGTACCCCAAGCCTGGAGGAATGTCGTCAGCTCGAACGGAATCCGGAAGACCGTGGAAAGATGAGTAGATGCGAGATCAACGTACCAAACACGACAGCTTTCAGTTTGACCTCGGCAGAGAGATAAGCTTCCAGCTGGGCCGTGATGCGCCGGTCCACGCTGAATCTGTACGGTTTGACATCGAGAGCCCATCCGGACATCTCGCTGTCCGAGGTATTGAGAAGGTTCAGCCTGACAAAAGAATCGTCAGATATGGCAACCTTTGCACCCCCGGAAACAACACTCTGCGACTTGAGCTCCGAAAACGCCAAGCCGGCGAGCACGTCGACCGAAGGGCCGAGGTCGACCACGCCGGGGATGTTGACCGAAGCAGGGACGGGGATTTTGAGGGGCTTGGTCTCGATCGGTTTGCCCTTGCCCGTCTTCTCGCTGTACAGGTTGAACTCGAGGAAGGCCAGGACATCGACACCGGAGGGCGACATGGCGATGCTTGCCTCGGTCAAGCCACCGGCCCTGGCCGACATGCGAAGCTCCACGTCGAGTCGTCCGTTCGTGCCGCAGTCGAGGCACTCCATCTTGACGTTCAGGTCCTTGCGCTCCTTGACCTCGATGATGAAGGGAAATCTCGACTTGAACGGAATGGAGACGGTCTTGGAGTCGTCACGCTTGACAAGGGAGCCCTGAGAGACCGCAACCTGGCCGACGACGAGGTCGTAGGAGCGGGCAAAACCCTCCCAGCCGGCAGGCTCGCCGATAAGCCGGGCCGTGTCTTTCTCTTCGTCGTACTCGAGGCTCCTCACCATATAGGGCTGCCTCTCCTCATTCCAACCGCAGTCCCCGGGACCGGCGACCATGACGAAGCTGTTGTCATCGGCGCCATTGACCCAGTCCCAGATGGCTTTGGCGCGGGCGAAGGTGAGATCGTCTTTAAAGGCCATCGTCATGCCTCGCTCGTCACACACGAGCGACTTGATCAACGGAGCGAACCTCTCGACGCTGACAATGTTTTCGTAGTCTTCCGGCATGTGCACGGTCAAATTACCGAGGACGGCGGAGGAATGATCTGATAACCAAGACAAGAGACACCAGGTCAGCAGACTGCAAAGTTCTTACGCGGGATAAATAATCGGTTGGACACCGAGCAGACGAGATGAAGACGCACCATATTCTCCCCAGAGGAAGATTTCGGAGCTTCGGAGATCGAACGAGGACGAGAAATCCTCCTCCTCCCGTGCGAGGAGAGAGGAATCCGCCAGGTTCCGGCGGCGGTTCGGGATAGGACGGAGCTGCTGAGCGGCAACCGGGAAGAGAAGAAAAGGGAGCAGGAGACAGCAACAGATGAGAAGAGAAGAGGGTCGCCGCAGCATGACTACGACGGAGAAGGCCCGGTCCATGGAAGGGCAGAGAGAAGGACCCACAACCAGACTCGGAGGAGCAGTGTGAGGCTTCGGTGAGGCAGACGATATCCATCACGGCGATGTCTCACGCTTACAGGTCCACAGGGAGGAGGAGCCGGACGAGCGAGCGCGGCATTCAGCGTCGTCAGCGGCGGTGAATATGGTAACCACTCGGATGAGATCGCGAGACTGGCCCACGGGCATGACCTTTGGCCTCTGTCGGCTGCGATGGGAGCTGTGAGGGAAGAGGAAAGGACTAACGGACAGACGGACAGACAAACAGCTGCGACTTATGGACTGACTGAGAAAGCGAGAGGAAGGACGACAACGAGAGAGAGAAAGCAGACGAGACGGATGATGGACAGAAGTAGAATTGAAGGGATTGAAAAGAGGAAAAAAGGTCAGCAACGTCGCTTCGGCATATGGTGGACATTGCGATCCCATTTTTTCTTCCCTCTTGCGCTTTTTCAATCCTACTGTGTTCATACTAGTCGGAACGGAGATGGGTATCTGGTTCCTGTCAAGCGTTCGTTTCCGGGGCCGGCCGGCAGTGGAAACATGCAAATGGGAGATGTGGATTGGGGGCACATGTGGGTTGCGGTGTCGAAACAGTTGGGGAAGAGGAGAGGGAGTGCTCCAAGGGCGGGCTGTGATTGGTGCATCCGCCTAGAACGAAAGGTCCTAATGGAGGGCGATAGAGGGCCGATGTTCCGCGTTGAGCAAACCGGATGGGAATCGGTTCCTGCATCTGGAATGATCTGGAGTGCAAAAGCGGACGCACGTCACCTTCATCCCGCGTTACGGGCAGTGGCCGGCGTCCCGAGCGCCGGCCGCCAGCCACCGCCTGGATCTCCAGGGACTGACTGCTCACGACGTTATCATTGGTGTGGCGATACTTGATTCGAGTGATTCGCTCGACGGGCCTTGCCAACCGGCTTGGGTAGGTGAGAATCTAAGCTGATATAAGCATCAGGGTACGACATCACCGTTGCAAGACTTCGACCGGCGTATGCGCAGATCTTAGAAGGAGTTGTTGACCTTCTGAACCGCGACGACAGCGCCAGCAGATAATGTATGCGGAGATGGAGCAGAGTTAAAGAGCGTCTCCCTGGATTCCGCTCCGCCAGTATTGTTCCTATCAAAAATATCAGTCGGTGGTGCCTCCGCAGGTGTTTGAGTGCTCCAGATGTTCTGAACATGGTGCCCATCGTATATCGTGATGACTGACCGGCGCTTCGCAGCTGTTCTCGGAGACCGAACTGCCCGTCGCTGTCCCCCAAGAAATCCTTGCCCTCCTCTCGGTTTCAACATCCGTCACCTTCCCGAGTCGGAGCGCGAGGCGAGTCTGATGTGACCTTCAGCTCTCTGCCCGGGGGTGCGGGCCAGCACGTCCTCGAATCTGCAGAGCCGGAAACTTTCACCCCCACAAGCACGTGGGAGTGGGACTCGTTTGATGAGGCTCTTGAGTCTCGCCGCCCGAGGCGGCTTGAGGCTCGGGCGCGGGCTTCGAAGTTCGGCGGTGAGGTCCGGTCCCAACTGAACGTCCCGAGCTCCCTTGTTGCGGTGAAGTTTCCGAACGTCCCGGATCATGGTTTTCACCACAGCTCTAACCCTGAATGAATCGTACACACCCGACATCACGTCCTATCACACCTTGCCGGAATCATCCGATGATGGAGAACTCTTCTAGAACAACTCAAAAAAAAAAATCGACTAACCCACCGTGTGTCTACATACTGTATGCTGCACGTGTTCCCCTGCTCAATCACCGAATGCCAGGTAAGATTCCAATGTTGTAAGCTTGGGAAGTTTTCGCCGTTGGTTGGCCTCCCTCTCCCAAGCTCTTCCCAGTCATGCATGCATATGCATACACATACATATGACGCAAAGTTTGGCCCGCCACAATAACACTACGCCGCTGGCAGCACGGTCGCGTGATTATGTAGGATGGAGGTATAATGCATGCAGTGTTACTTGCCCCAATTTGAGGTTGGCCGGTGCTATTTTTGGAAACCGTTGTTGCTCGTCCGAACCTTGGAACGCTATTTAGCGAAGCAGTGAGATATATGCACATTGAGTCGTACAAGCACGCATGGTTAGAATCTTGACTAGTGTGCAAAGATACGACATGCAGACAGTCATGACAAAGCTTGTGGTGATGTAGGTAATATTGCACCAAAATGATATACGCTGCTCACTACTATGTAAGAACCCTTGACAGAAAACGCGGACGACAAGTATGTAAGGAGTGACACATGGTATTGGGACGACACGCTAGTAATCTCATCGCTGTACAATATTAAAGATTGTGGTATAATGTGACCGCTTAGTGTAACCTTGCACGACGACCGACGACTGCCGGGGCCGTGTTGTTGATGGAGGGGAGCTCCTCGTCCAACGCGGCCGGAGCCTTCTCTCCCACTGGCGGCTCGGCGGCCGGATCGATACCGCCCGGCTTCCCTTCGGTTGGAGCGTAGTATGTCTGCGGCTCCTTCTTGACGGGGAGTTGCGAGTTGTCCTCCGAATACTCGGTCACGGTGCTGACGACGGCCACCTGGAGGCTGTTGAGCGCGGTCACGGGCACCTGCTCGGCAGTGTCGACCTGATTCGTTGTGAGCGGTTGATCGGGAAGAAAGATGGAGGCATCCGATGCCGAGACAAGAAGAATTCGTGACTTACCCTTTCAACATACCAATAGAACCGATCCACCAGGCTGGGCACAGTATCCTCGGGGTTGAGCTGGACCTGCTTTTCAACCAATGCCGGAGTCAGGGGGACCGTCACGTTCAGCTGCACGCCATTGCCGGGTGCACTGTTGGGGCCGGAGAAGATGGGAGCGACGCCAGCAAGATCCTCGAGGCTGCCGGCCCGAGCGGTGCCATTGGCTCCAGGCTCGCCCACATAGAGAAGAATCCTGTAGGAGCCGGGAAGCTCGTCTGGATTGACGATGACGTTCGCGGACCATTCGAGACGCGCGTTCGGCTCTGCAAGAGGTGAGGGTCCGTCAGCAAGCTGCGTAGCACACGAAAGCGGTAAACTTCAGCTTGGTCTTTCATACCTTCAGGTACACCCGACGCTTCGCCCGCGAACGAAGGAGCGTTGGTATCGGGTCCGTACAGCTCGTTGATCCGCTCCGTCGTGAAAGCGATGAGCTCGCTCTCGGATCTTCCCTGCGGAGTCTCGGGGTACGAGTAACCGTACTCCCAGATGCTGCCGACGTCCTTGACGTCGTCCGAAGTCCACTCGTTTCCGCTAGGATGGCGGAAGGGATAGAGCGGAGTGGTCATGTCATCCGTCCCTTCGGCAGGAAGGCCGAACGTCGGGATCTGCCTGGGGCCAGGCGTGAGATAGGCGCCCGGATGAGTGGCTTGGTACAGGGCCACGAGGCGATCGATTGCGCAATGGTGCAGCCAGAAGATCGGATCGAATGCTGCAGTTGGCACCGAGCCCATGTCTTCACCGACGTTGACGTGGATGCCATCGTGGATGCTTTCCGAATCATCGTTGAAAGTGTCAAAGTCATCGATGGCGAAAAGGCTGTGAGTAGCTGCCTTGCGTCTATGGCTTGGTCAGCGGATCCGAGATCGACGTGAAGCAAATCTGTATAATTGAAAATTACGAACCCTTCGAACGTCGCGAACAAAACCTCATCTGGATTTGGCCTACGCACTGTGGTCTCCTCAAGACCCTGTCATTCACCGTGTTAGCCAACAGTCTGAATACTGACAATTCCTTCAAGCTCGGTTGGGGGTTTACTTACCGAGCCAGGAGCCTGTGGTTCCAGGAACCGATAGCTGTAGAGCGGATTTGGGATCTCGGCAGTCTCGGCGGCGCCACCTGCACCGGGCCTGGTGACGCTGATGGATTGCTGTGTCACCACCGAAGGCATGCGTGACTGCGTGTCATCCGACGCCCAGTCCCAATACCTGCGAATTGGCAAGTCAGCGTCCGCAACGAAACGTACATCTAGTGCATGCATCGCCACAATTCAGGCAACGTCGTCACTTACGGGAACCTGATATCATCAGCAGCGGCGAGGTACTTCTCCCTATCGGCGCCTGCAAATTCCTCGGCGATCTTCATGCCCTCTTCGTGGAGGAGCTGCTCGAGCAGGATTATGTATGGGCGGTGCCACGTGTTGAAAATCCTGCTTCGATGGGTGCAGTAGCCCCAGCCCGAAGACTGCTCGGACTCGGGCGGATATTGCCACGGAATGAAGGGATATCCATGGATACCTATGTTCAGCATGTCAGAAAACACCGTCGGCTGACATGAGCTCTTCACATTACTCACCGCTCACTTGGTACCAGCTTATATCAATGTCCTCATCACGAGCCTGGAGAGCAGCCATGGCAAGAACGAACATGTTGAAGACATCCGGGTACTCGCTCTGCAGCACCTGGATCGGCCGCCGGTCCACAACTCTGCCTGGAACGCCAACGACGGGAGTGAAGGACGATGATGGCGGTTCAGTGTAGCTCGATGATGAGCTAGAGCTGGAGTCAGTTTGCGACGACGAGGACGACGAGGACGACGAGTCGTAGTCCGGAGGAGACGTCGTTTCATAGCCGGGGGTTGTTGTTGACTCGTAATCCCGAGAAGTGGAGGTCGGCTCATAACCAGGGGGATAGCTGGTAGGAGGATAGCTGGTGGGCTCGTAGTCGGGAGGGTAGCTGGTAGATTCGTAATCGGGAGGATAGCTGGTGGACTCGTAATCAGGGGTGGTGGTGGATTCGTAGTCGGGAGGGTTGCTTGTGGATTCATAATCAGGAGTGGTGGTGGATTCGTAGTCGGGAGGGTTGCTGGTGGGTTCATAATCAGGAGTCGTGGTGGATTCGTAGTCGGGAGGGTTGCTGGTGGGTTCATAATCGGGAGGGTTGCTGGTGGGTTCATAATCAGGAGTCGTGGTGGTAGGCTCATAAACGGGAGGGGTATAAGGAGGTTCGTATCCGGGAGGAGTAGACGGCTCAGAGCAGGCTACGGTGATTGTGGTTTGGTAGTATGCAGAGTCATCCTTCCGACACTTCCAGTCCCCTGGGGAATATGTTAGCGGAAATGTTAGAGAATTATATGGGCAACTTGGAGCTCAATTGGGCTCTTACGTTTGTTCTTGGCACAAACGTACCCCTCCGAGCACGGTTTATCCTTTGGCCGGCCACATTTGGCGCCAGCAGGAGTATACGGCGGCTCGTAGGTCGGAGTGGAAGTGGGCTCATAAACTGGCGGGCAGCCCAACGTGACGGTGGCTGTATGCTTGTAGTCATCCGGCTGGCAAGTCCATCGCTCTGTCCTCCACAGTGAGCGGGAGTCCCGAATAGAATCGCGGAACATGCGGATCACTCACTATCGCCCTTTGCGCAATACTGTCCTTCGGCGCAGGCATCATGGTGTGGACGACCGCATCGGACCGGATAGGGAGTATATTCACGCTGAGCAGAGACGAGCTGGGGGTATACGGTCAAAAGCCCGAGAAGGCCGAGGGTCAGGCCCTTGAGCGAGTTTGGAGAGGCCAACATGGCTTCCAGTTCAACCAGGTCAAGGGAAAACTTATGCTTCGCTCTGACAAGAAATGAAAACCGACAGAAGTGCAACCAAACGAGTGGTGAGTAACGATCAGGATGAAGCCTCGACTTACTGCATCACAAGGGCGGAGGAGCACCCTGTTCTTATATGTCATGGCCTGCATGGTGCCTTGCGGAAAGACGCAGCGCTGCTGACAGACCTACATGAAGGCATCGCGGATACGATGGACCAATCTCGCTAAGGGTCTGGGGCGAGCACCAAGAATAGAGCGAGCTGTGGAAAGGCAGATCAGCCACTGGGAAGAGAGAGATTGGAGGAAAACGGCGAGGCCACGGCAGGGCTGAACCAGCCCTTCCAGAGTCAAACTCGCGCCAGCGAAGCAACATCATCCGACTTCTGGAAAGAAAAATCAATAGCGGATGATGCGAGTGGAGAGACGGCCAGGATAGCGTGGATTGCCGTCGTGCTGCGGACAAACCTGGTGTAGCCGGGCGAGGAGCATGATTGGCTGCGTTGCGTCGTCTCGCTCAGCCCGAAGAGGATGAGAAACAGTTGCCCAGGTGAAGCCAAGCAGAAGAGCGTGAAGAGGTTACATAGCTTAGGTAAGGACTATTGGAATGGCGTTCACGCCGTACTCAGGCGGAAACCGGCCACATGCGCACACCACATGCAGACATGGGAGGGTTGATGCTTGACGTGCGCCGAATGCATGCAGCTACGCGGGTTGAAGCCTGCGAGATCGGGAACATGGCGAGCGGTGAAAGACAGCGAGAGTCGTGCGTACCACGTTCATGCTGTGGATGTGCAGATGCAGTCTGTGTTCTGATTACACTGAAGGTGCTTTTTGCGCAGAGTGACACACGGCGGAGCTCAAAAGCAAACGCTTCTCATCAGACGGTTTGAAGTTGAGAAAAAATAATACAAAGAAAAGTTGGTTGTAACCGTGCCGCGTGCGGGGACCGGCCCCGGGGGGAGGAGGTCTGTGCACGCAGATCGGGAAGATTTGCACAGGGTCCTGTGGTTGCTATTTCGGGCTCGACTCGGCCGTCGCCGGCGCGGAGAGCTGCATGTGTACTTGGACTGTCCAGGTAAGTGGCCCGGGGAAATACATCTCAATAAAAAAACAGATGGCGAGCCGATCACCACCACTAGAAGTCAGAAGTAGCTAAAACCCCATGCAACCGGCGACAACGAGGCCTGCACGACCTGACCATTACGTTTGGCTGGTCTCTTCGAACGTGTAATCCATACTCCGCACTATTGACAGCTTACCGCACTACCTTAAGACACGCTTTCGATGGAGATTGGTGGAACCCCGGGCTGCTTCTCACACAGTGGGCCCGATGCCATCAGCTTGGGACGGCGGAAGCTGCTCAGGTGGGAAATCGCCGGCGAGCATTTGAACCTGATCAACAGCTGTGTCTCAACGTGGGCGAGCGACCTCGGAAGCTATTTATATTCACCCCACTTGATCGACCTTGGCAACCACCACGTAACGGTCGTCTAATCTTAACCCACCTGGGCACGCGTTGACGAGCACTTGACGACAGCTCCAAAGTAAGATACAGGCGACTCGGTACGACATATATGTCTGGACTGAATCAGCACCTGGACTGGATATGGTGGGATCAGCCGCGTCTCCCAAGGCCAGGGTAGAGCCACCGCTCGAATGTCGTGCCATGTTCTAGACTACTAGCTGCTGCAGTTTTGCGGTGACCAAGTATCCTTCCCGACGTCGCGTGCTTATGCGGTGACCTCCGTACGAAGAAGTGATGGGCCGATCACGGCCGGTCAGCGTCGGAACCGAGACTACCTATGTAGGTAGGCAACATGCAGCTTCTCGAGGCCTCACTTTACTAGCTCAACGTTGCGACATTGTGGTCCACAATCTCGATTTCCCTCTTTAGGATTGCGGCTCGGATTTGGACGGCTTGCTCTGACTACTCCCGGCCGCAAGACCGCGGTCACCCAAGAAAAGGTTTGAACGTGCCATGCACGTTAAATCGTGCGGCTCTGGTAGAAGAAAGTCAGTGCCACGGAAGCGTGTTATCGGTCCCTGATACCGTTCCCTGCTATCATTCACTGCCCTCAGTGCTCGATCAGGTGTCTGTCGCTCTCGGCCGGTCGCTGATGCTCGCGCCATATGCAGATACTCGGTGAGCGTGCGCTTTTCCAGTAGATATACCCTGCTTCCCGCCAGCTTCCGCTGCTGTTACCCGCAGGTGGATCAAGGATCCGGTACATTGAACCTCGTCTCTATGGGGACAGGTCTTCGTCGAAGCAACGGCAGGAAAGACTGATTTCATTTCCTCAGAAGGTATTAATTAGGAACGAAACAGGCTGACGCCACAATTGAGATACCCCGTGGACAGCTGAACTGCTGAATAGTGAAACAAAGGCCAGCAGAAACGGGACCCCAGCCTTAAGAGCTGCGCCTCGTGACGTGGGTCAACCATTAATACATCGCGAATTACGCCCAGTCTGTCCGCTGAAAAAGAGCTGAAGAAATCACGCGATAGGACGGGTATGTCCGGAGCAATACAACTCTCAACGCGGGTCGGGATACGGAACGACCTCCACTTCAATCTCGATATAAGACAACGGTGAAGACACGATCCCTGGCAAAGTCAGCAAGCCCAGTCAGCCTGGTGTGCTACAGCCTGGAGCAATACCATTATATCGTCGTAAGATTCCATCAGGGAGAATAACCCAGGCGTGCCGCTTGTCGTTAGCATAATGAAGCAGATTCCCGCCCTCGGAAACGGTCCATTCCTTCCACAGAAAAACCTCCTCCTCCGGGATGACCCTGTTTGGGTCGACCTGGTTCTTCAGCTGAGGCAGACCGTGGTCCCCCACAAGAGCCAGGAAGCCGTTCGGGACTCCAGATGGATAGTGACGCATTGCGAATGTGTCGTTTCTCAAGCCGTCTATTTTCAGCACCCGGAACGGCTCCTGCGATTCGCCCTCTGGCTCGAACAGGCCAATGGCTGACGCCTCATTCATGCTGAGGTATTTGCCATTGAGCCCTTCAACGGCTCTGTGGGTGGTGTCAGCATAGCGTCCAACGAAAATCGCAATGTTGAATAACAGTACGATAGGATGCGAAGAGCGTAAGGCTTTGCATCAGTGGCGACATCCACCGGCACAGCTGCTGCCACGAGAGCAAAATATAGCAGAGACGAGAGGACCCTCATGTTCAACGGTTCGGTTAAGTGACAGCTGTTGCTTGCGAACCTGGTGTGCACACGAACAGTGGGGCGAACTCATAAGTTTTGTATGGAGAAGAGCACCCCGATATGCCCATATCTTTTGCTCCGCCGAGCATCTTTCCTCGGTGATCAACATACCAATCTAATAGAGTGCATAACACTTGTCAACAGTGTGAAGCTAAATAGCGGAGGAACCAGCTATACACGGTCAAGGGCCGCAGGGGAGAGAGCGTGCACCCGGGGATCGCGAGAAAGCGCGTCAATGCGGAGCGCACATGTTGCGGACTCCGGAAGGTCAACACTGCTCCACCTTTCGAGCATTGAGTTTGCAGTAGGCGTGGCTTGCAAGTCGTGATCCGACTACAATGTCATCGGTGGAGTTTTTAGCATCAGCATATTTGACTTCGGCTAATAATAGACAGAATGTCTCCGTGAGTGCTGATTTGGAAGTTTCCTTTTCGGTTAGAGCCTGTCGTGGCGCCCATCTTCGCTGTCTTCGACCTCACTTCATTATGTTCGAAAAAAAAGAACCGGCAGCCTAACAATATCGTCTCTCAGTGCTCTAACGTATGAACAGTGAAGCTTCTGACAGCGGCTGAAGAGCCGTAGCGAGTATCTCAATGGAGTCAATTCTCTCACAAGCTCTAGAGATTTATTCCTTGATCTGCGAACATCCATCTCTTCTAGAGGAGACGTGAGGATCATCTTGCAGGCCACTAACGCGGAGATCAATCCGACCGTTTGACAGTCTCACCTCGCATCTAGCAACCAACAACTATCTGCCATCACACGTAACGTGAGAAATGTACCTACTATTGTAGGTTAGGTCTGGCTACGCTCGCGGAAGGTGATGGTTACCTACATAGTAGGTGTAAGGCAAGAATCGTGCCAATTACGGAAGGTGTATGGTTTGAGATGCGCACGGCTCGTCCAACAAAGTATAATATCGACTTGATTCGGGGTGAACCACTATTCAGTCTTCAAATACGACAGACACCGGAGGCTTCGAGCCTTTGAGGTCTTGTTAGAGCTTCAGTAAATCTCTTAGCAACTCTTATACCTCATTCGTCACACTTATCAAGTACTTTCTACCATTACTTAGTCTCGTATTGATAAACTTACCGATTTTTAGATGATCGGCAGATTCTCTGTGGCCGTCCTGGCCGTCCTGGCCGTCCTGGGTCACTTGACAAATCCTACCTCCTGCGCTCTCGACGATATTGGAGCAGTAGCCAACCTCGCCAGCAACCCCCTCGTGGTGCGGGAGACGGATACAGAGTCTACATGCCGAATCAGCAAGTGGGAAAACGGTTCTGTGGAGGTTTTCACTTATATGCAAGCCGACGACGGTTGGGACTGTAGCCAGATGCCAAGGATGTACGAGTGGCTCATTGAAAACTGCCAGGGAGAGCCAGCAAGCATGATCGTGGTTGAAGATAGATGCTTTATGATCATCAGCTTCAAGAGCAAGAATACCTTCGACGGAATGATTGAAGGCTCCCTATGCGTCGCAGGATTCCTCACATGTCCCAGGGATGACTTTCCTTTGACGAGAGGGACGTTCAGGCCGGGTGACTGCGTAAGTTGTTCCAATTCAACAATCACCAAGACGTCACTGACCGCTTATAGCAAGTTCTAGATTTTACGCATCCTGCATGAAGTCGAGCTCGATGTCATTTAGGCCATCTCTGTCTTTCATGTGTCCTGGACGTTGGGCTGCCGGATGGAGATCTTTGCCCGTACCTGCTGGACGCGCGTTTATAGCCGTCCCTCCCTCTGTGCGAAGATTAGCTGCTCTCAATTACTGCTCCTTGCTGGTGCTGCACTTTAACCTTGAGAACGGACAAGACTACTATTTGAGAGGGCAGTGGTCATCTTTCAATCTCAGCACTGCCGAATACTATCAAGGGTGCCGCTACCGTCACGAGACGACTACGTCTCCTTTACTCATGGGTGGACGCACTGTATAACGTCTAGGATTCCTGTAAGGACTGAGAAGCAGAGTCAGCCACGGGATCCATCCCACCGTTACGTTCCCTGCCGCTCAACTACGGCTGTCGGTGTGCTACATTATTTTGCTCTTCGGGGTATGAGAAAGGCTACGGATCGGCTAACAAGCGTTACGGAAGCGCACAAGCAACATATCTTGCTGGGATCTGGAACGATCAGCTCCCTCGGGGCCTGCTTTGGGTTCGGGGAAAGCATCAAACTCGTTGAGAAGTTGTCCAGGTCCGCTTTATTGGGGGTTGAACACTATGCGGCGAGCATTGAGTACTGACCACCGGCGCCGGCCCATGAGAGCTTCTTGTTGCGTATTTGGGAACCATTCATGAGTGTAGCAAGCTGAATATCATCGTCAGTGCCCAAGCCACACTGGTGATTCGCATTAAACCCCCAGGCATATGCTTTTCCGTCCACAGTGATCACAATGTTGTGGTCAGGGCCAGCCGCGGCATGTATGCAGCCCCGGATAGGAAGGGGCGTGGGATTGAGGAGAATGCGTGGTTTTCCACGCTCGACCATGACCAGTGCAGGGTTATCCAGCGGGAGTCCGTTGACGTCCATGCCCAGCTGTCCTCCGTCGACACGACCCCATACGAGACATTCGTGATTGTGAGTGACACCAATAGAATGATGAGATCCACCTTGGATCACCTTCATTCTTTTGCCGACCAGAGCAGGAACCCGTTGCGGTGTAGCAACGCAGCTTCCCCACTGACCAGCTCCCTTGGCAATCGCTGTTTGGCCAAAGTTGTTGGAGCCCCACGCCCAGGTATCGCCGTTCAGATCGATAGCGAAAGCATGGTTGGAGCCCGCATGAACTGATACTATCTTAATTCTGCGCAGACTGATGCGGGCGGGCAACAGCTCGGCGGCACCAGCGGGGCGGCGACGCTCGAGAAGTCTCCGTCCAAGCTGACACTGCTCCCCGGTGCCCCAGGAGAATACGGCACCCTCGTTATCAAGTGCGAGGCAGAAATCGTTGCCAACACTGAGCTGCACGATTCTCTGAAGGTTTGGGATCAACAGTGGCTCCTTCTGGATCTTGATAATCTGACCGTCAGGCTGCAGGGAGAAGCCATATACTCCCTTGCTATCCTGCGAGCTGTCAGCTAGGACTCTATACGCGAATGTGGAAGCAAAGATCACTGGCTCACCCGAAATGTTCCCCAGCCGTAGACTTTTCCTGCTTCAGTCAGCAAAAAACTGGTGCTGTCTCCAGCCGCCACCTGCACGGTCTTTGTGCCCTGCGGGAGCCTATCCGTTGGGATGGCAGTTGGCGTGGACTCTCGCGGATTAAGATCAGGATCGCTGGCCTCGGAGTCAGCATCGTCCCCTCCGTCGATAGCTCGCAGCCCGCCCCCCCAAGTAGTTTCGCGGCCCAGAGCGTGATGATCGTTGACACCCCATGTCAAAACTTTGTTGTCGTGTGTCAGAGCGACAGCATGCATGCCACCTGTAGCT
>QQTW01000972.1_pt1 | contig 19398 bp, 17 predicted proteins | sample 1904831 | NCBI WGS metagenome assembly QQTW01 (sample SAMN09435610, study PRJNA476489) | Subsurface metagenome, whole genome shotgun sequencing project. | reverse complement strand
ATAGCTGTGAAGAGCTACCTCGTGCTCGATCTGTTTCGCGCTGAGTCGGCCTTCGCGGATAGCCCATTGCTTGTTGATGAATTTGACGGCGATGACATAGGAGGGATCTTGATGGAGGACGGCTTTTCGGATGCTGGACGGGCAGATCGATCAGCACGAGAAGCTCTCCAAGGAGAGAAAATGAGGGATCTCTCAGTCATGAGAGAAAGATAATGATAGCGCGGAAAGCGCTTGAGGTGGAGCGGGACGGCGGACTGGACATGGAATATGGGGAGGCTGCAAGAAGAGGAGGAGGGATCTCACGATGCGTACGCGCCTCGCGCGATGGTGCTGGAGATGAGTCGGAAAGGAAGCTTTCCCGGAAGAGGATCGGTCTGCGAAGGAGGCAGATCCTCGGTCGCCATGACCGAATGAGGTAGGTATTAGTTCTCCTCCCCGCAATTGCTGCTCCTACTTGGAGTGTGTAGATCTATCTCAGGCTTATGAACTCGTGGAAGGCGTCGGTTGGTCGCATGTGGGGTGGTTGAAGAGCGCAGTCACATGACTGTCCCGACGTGTCTCGGCGCTCGGAATTATGTGTGCGCCGACGCGGCGCGCTTCTATGATGTTCCGCGCCGTTCCGTTCCGGCACTAGTCCGGAATCAGACGGACGCGATCCGAAGCGTGGTTGCTTGCAGCAACACGTTTCCGGGGTTGTAAACAAATCCTACAATAGTTCGTCCACCGTGCTCTGCTCACTCTCTCTTCTTCTCTCCACGTTCTCACGTTCACATCCACACACACTCTTCTATTCTCACACTTCTTCTCTTCGACACATTCTCTCCATCCACATCCATCTTTATACAGTTTCTCGACTCTTCTCCATCAAGTCTACATCTCTGAGGTCATCAAGTCAAGTCCCTCGTCGAGCCAGCATGGCCTTCACGGTCGAAAACACCTCTGGCGCGGCCCCGTCTGCTCCGATGGGCAACGTCACCAACATGGCGTCGACCTCAACCACCTCCACCATGACTCGTGGCAGCGTCACCAAGCGGTATATTCACCCCCTCTCTTATTCACCCTCCCCCCTCCTCCCATCCACCTCATCCTACGAGGTAACAGAAGTGTCGCAACATACGATAACTGACCCCACTCCTGACATCGCCGAGTATGAAGTGAGGCCGGTTACTGTGTGTTGTGACAGTTCTGTCGTGATACATTCACTCTCACTCATTCCGACGCCGACTAACTCTCCACCCAACAGTCTCCAAACCGAGCTAATGCAACTGATGATGTCCTCCCCTCCCGGCATCTCCGCCTTCCCCGACGGCGACGGGAGCAACATGCTCAACTGGACCGCGACAATGATCGGACCCGAGGGAACGCCCTACGAGGGACTCAAATTCAAGCTCTCATTCACCTTCCCGGGGACGTATCCCTACACGCCTCCCACCGTCCTCTTCAAGACACCGGTGTATCACCCCAACGTGGATTTCGCGGGCCGTATCTGCCTCGATATCCTGAAAGATAAATGGAGCGCGGTGTATAATGTCCAGAGCGTCATGTTGAGCCTGCAGAGCCTTCTTGGGGAACCGAACAAGTATGTATTTCATATTTCACATCTCAGTTGTTCGTTTCGTTCACTTCTCAGTTTGTCCGTTGCTGCTCACGCACCCACGTGATCTATGGGATGGATGCAAAGGCTGATGAAATTTATGTGATGTAGTAAATCCCCTCTCAATGGTCAGGCCGCTGAGCTTTGGGATAAGGATCCGAAGGAGTTTAAGCGTCTCATGCTCGCTCGTTATCGCAATCCGGATGAGGAGGAGTGAGGAAGGACATCGTGCCAACAAACGCATCGACGACCATGAAGCTTGCTTTCTTTACCTGGTGAGGGGTGAGGGGTGGGTTTATGGGCGGAGGGTGTGGATGGTGGTGATGATGGTCGACGATGGGAAGCATGCGTGGATGGATGGAAGCGGGGTAGTCAAGAGTATTAGTTCGTATCGGTGAAGTCCTGTTCTGAGTCTCATGAGTGCCTCTTGTCCCGCTTTTCTCTCGGTTCGGGGCGAGTCAGTGTTCTGTTCGCTTGATATGTCCCTGATCATGATTGATTGATTGATTGCTCGCATTGCATGCTTTTCTTTTACTTTGCTTTGCATGGTCTTGAGTTGAGTTGGGCTGGGTTGTATACCTCCTTCGCATCACGATGGCTTTTCTTTGAGGGGGGTTTTTCCCTCGTCTATTGCATTCCTCTAGCTGTCTGTCTGTCAGTCATGGTTCGGTCATGGTTGCAGAAGGAGCGTCTCATCTTGTCGTTTAGCGTGCCTGTAGTCCGGATAGCAATGTCAGGTTACTGTCCTGTAGAGCTCTCGACATAATTCCTTCAATCCCATTAGCGTTGATGTTGGCGTCGACACTGTCATCGTCGTCGTTGGATATCACCTTAACACGCCTGCGAGGAAGCCTCGTTATCTCGCCGCTAGACCGCTCAGAATAAACAAAATGCTTGAAAGACAGATAAGCAGCCACGGCAACCAGCCAACACAACAGTAGAGGTCCGTGAATCAACATCTGAGCTCGATCAGAGAAATTTCTCAATTTTATTCGAATTTCCTAGTCGGAGCGGAGCCAAATGTGACATCTCCGCCTAGCTTGCTTGCTCCTACGGTACAGGGGACATCATATGGGAGAGAGCCTTTTTCAATCCCAGGTGAGCGAGCTCCTAGTAAGTCCCTACTCCATCCACACTCCATCTAAACTCCGAGGTACGACATGGTGTACGAGTTACTTTCCCGGTTCCATCCCATCCATCCATCCATCCGTCCGTCCACTGACTGGCGCCTCCATAACTCCCAGTGCAAAAGAGACGAAAGAAAGAAAGGAAAGAGAAGAAACGACCCCAGTCAATCAAGACGATGATTTTGGGAATGAAAGAGAGGGAGGAAGATACTAGATAGAAGGATAAGCAAGGAAGACGCTGTGCATCACATTGCTCCAGATGAACCAACCGCCATCCGATGTTCGAGCAGATGGAGAGAAACCTGGTCGAAAAGGGAGAAGTGAGAAGGAGAGAAATACACACAAAGAAAGACAAGGCAGAAAGAACCCAGGAAAAAAAAGCAGATGGGATTTTCATCCTCCTTTACCAGTTTCTTAGTCTATATTTGTTCATTTCAGTCGTTTATGGTGGATTGTGGTATTGGATGAATTGGGTCGAGTGGGGAAGGGGCGGATGGCGGATCACGAGTGGGTGGCTAATCTCGGGATGATGATAGTGACAATCATTCCTCGGGAATAGTAGGGCAGTATGCCTTGAGGATGGCCTTCAAAGCGGGTCGACGGATGGGTTTCGCTAGGAAGGAATTCATGCCGGAGTTGATGCCTATCGAATCATCAGTTATCTGTTTCCATGTGACTCACGAAACAACCAACGGCAGTCGGGATGGCGAGTCAGAATTGGTAATGATCAAGAAGCTTACATTCCCGGAAGTTGCTCTCCTCAGCAAAGGCTGTCAAGGCCACGATTGGACATGGAAAGCCAATCTCCCGGATTAAGCGTGTGCTGGCTAATCCATCCAAATTGGGCATCTGATGATGCGTTAGTTGGTGATATGCCGGCAGTGAGATGTGGATATACACACCTGAACATCCATGAAGATGAGATGGAACAACCGCTTCTGCTCCATGCTCTCTCGTACCTTCTCGAATGCTTCTCGGCCGTCCTTGGCGATGGTGACGTCTGTCGATAAACATATTAGCTTGCAATATCACTGGTAATCTCACATTTAACCCACCATAGATGGATTCCAGCTTCAACATTCGCAAGACCACCTCTTGATTGACCAGATTATCTTCCGCCACCAAGATCCGCACTTTATCGTTCGGTTTCAGCGGCTCCAGTCCCACCGATGGCGAAGGCACGATTCCGTCCGAAGAAGGCGACGGGGCAAAGAACGGTTGCGACAGTCCCACCAGTCGGGGATTCGACGGTGGAGCTGCTGCTGCTGCTGATGCTGTCGCCACGGCATGACCGCTTCCCTCCGCGTCTGGTGTCGGTTCGGGCGAGGAATCTGATTTCGATGTGGGCGTGCTGGACGCAGCAGTTGCACCGCCGGCCGCGGCTGCTGCTCTTCGATTCTCCGACGACGTCCGCACCGGGCCCGGTGGGCCCACGACGCCCTCGGGCAATACCCCCACGCTCGTGCTGATCGAATGTGTATGCAGGTTCGACGCCGAGCTGGCGCTGCTCTCCGGTCGACTCCATTTCACCTTGAGCGGGATGCGCATGATGAAGGTGCTCCCGACGTTCAACTGGCTCTTCAACGTGATGCTGCCGCCCATGAGCGTCGCCAGCTGCGAGCAGATGCTCAGCCCCAGGCCCGTCCCGCCATACTTCTTGGACAAGCCTAGATCCCCTTGCACGAACGGCTCGAAGATGCGGCTCTGGAGATGATCGGGGATGCCCGGACCCGTATCCTCGACCTCGAACTCGAACATCATCGTCCGCCCGAAGCCCGACGGCGACGGTGACCGATCGTGAGTCTGCATGCGTGCCAGCGGCCCGGACTCCATCGGGTTGATAGTCAACGCTGTGCTCATCTGGTTTGCCAGCTCGTCCTGCGCCGCCGCGGCCGAGGCGGGTGACTCCCGCCGTCGACTGCGCTCCGAGGGCAGTCGGCCCACGTGCGGGTGCGAGCCGGACGTCTTCCGACTCATGCGATCCGAGTCGGCATCCCCCAGACAGCGCACTCGGAAATGAATCGATTGTCCCGGTGGGGTAAACTTCAGGCTGTTGCTGACCAGGTTGATGATGACTTGCAAGATCCGGTTCTGATCACCCCAGACACACACATCCTTGATGCGCGTCCGGCCCAGCACGAACTCGTTGGAGTCGTGCGAGCTCGTCGCACTATGCCCACCGCCGTTCCCGTACGTCGTCGTCAGCGTGATCTGCCCCTCCATCGCCTGCTTCTCGAAGATGCTCGCGATCTGCAGGCCAATCTCGCCCAGACGGAAATCCCGCTCGTCCAGCGTCAGCTGCTGGCCGATCTGATTCTTGCTGAAGGTGAGCAAGTCCGTCAGCAGGTGCAGCAGCAGATCGCCGGATCGGTAGATGATGCCGAGCGATTGCTTGATCTTAACCAGATCCGTCTCCTCCATGCAGACGGCCGTCAAGCCTAAGATGGCATTGAGCGGCGTGCGGAACTCGTGCGAGATGTTGGCGACGAACAGCGTCTTGCTCTCGTTGGCCGCCTCGGCCGCCTTCTTGCTCAGCTCCAGCTCATGGGTTCGGTCGCGGACGCGATCTTCGAGCTTCTCGTACCGCAGCATGAGCTCGTCCGACATCTCGTTGAAGGTCTGGGTGAGGTCCGTGAGCTCGTCCTGGACCCAATGCTTACGGTCTTGCACCCGTCGTGGCACCCTAATAGTACGTCGTGGTGGCGAGGGTACGGCGTCTCGAGTCGCCTCACGCCGGAGCCGGCGCCAAAATCGGATGAACGGTCTCCGCCAGCCGGTCGAGGTCGGCGGTGGTAGCTGTTTCTCATCGCCCGTCGGCGGCTGTCCATCTACCACCACGACGGGCTCGCCGGAGACCGACGAGCGACGCGAAGAGTGATCGGCGTGATCGGCATCGTAACCCGGCGGCTCGATGCTCTCCTTGGTGGCCTGCCGCAGTCGACGCAGGGGCCGGACGGAGAAATGAGCAATGGGAAAGACCAGCAGGAGGATGAAACCCAGGGTGCCAAAGACGCAGGCGAGCAAGATATGTCGCAAACGCCGAATGGGACCGACAGCCTGATACTGATCCTGCTCGACGATCAGGACCCAGTCGCACAGCGTCGTGGCGATGGTCGCGTAGCCGACGGCGACGTGCTTGCCCTCTTCGTTCGTCGTCGACAGACGACTCCCCGCGTTGTTGGCCGCGCTGCTGTCGCCGGTGAAGGCACTGGCGACGGCGGGAAAGTTCTTCATGGGAAAGGGCTTGACGGGTTTCCCAAACGCGTGCACCTCGTGCCGATTGCGCAACGATTCATTCTGGGCAGGTGCCCAGGCAAAGCGGACCTGCAGATCGTGGCCGGCGGTGCCATTGGGCGGCACAATGGTCCCGTCCGGGGTGCGGAAGCCTGGTGGGAAGCGGTTGTGGGGCGCCTCGGGCGCCAGCAGCAGCGACTGGCCTGAGTTCTCCAGCCCCTCGGGCGAGGTGATGACGTCGGCGATGAGCCGGGCGTCGACGACTGCCGTCATATAGCCCAGCAGATCCGAGCTCTGTGAATTGTTTTGGATGGGCACTGTCAAGGACAGCAAGGCGGCGCGCGGACTGAGTTGCAACGGACCCAGCAGAAGGGTATTCTCGCGGTCAATCGTCCGGTTGTCGAAGACGTACGCCCGCGAGGTATTGACGTTGGTCCCCGGCGAAGGCTCCGCATAGGTGATGTTCGGATAGAGCGCCGGTGGATATCGTATCTCATCTGGGGCACCCGGATCTCCGAACGCCGACTGAACGACGCTGCCCAGATTGGTACCGGTGGCATTGAGCACGGCGTTCGGGCCCGCCGGTCCATTGGAGTTAGCCGGAAAGATTTGCGCCTGGACCAGCAGGCTTGGCCCTCCGGCCAGGGCCGCTTGCAGATCACTCCGCGCATTGATCCAGCTGGCCTCGGTGTTGTTTCCCTCGACCCGGTAGCGGCGCAGGGCGTTTTGAATGAGCACACGTGTCGAGACGGTCTGTACCGTTGACTGGAGCAACAGAAGATTGGCGGAGACCTGAGCCGCCTTCAGACTGGCCGTCAGGGACAAACCCGAGGAGCGGATATCAACGACGAAGCGGTAGTTATTGATCCACTGCAGTGCAACCGTTCCACGTCAGCACACGGCCTCTTCACCTCTCAGATCCGGTCCATACCGTCGCGATGGCAACCACGGCCAGCGCAATCAAGGTCGTCAGGAGCACGAGCAAGCCAAGCTGCTCGCGAATCGGGATCCGCATGCTGTTTTGCTAAGGACGACGGAGGAGGAGATGAGCGAAAGGAGCACCGGTAAACCGATCGAGGTTCCTCGAGCATCGGGACCACTGCTGAGGGCCTGTGGGCGGCCGCAATCCGGTCGTGCACGGTGGTGCTCGTAACGGCGCATTCGGAGCGGCACTGGCACCAGCGACGGCACCCAGTACCCCCTTCGTCCGTGGTTCTGATGGCCGACGATCCAGTGGAGACGACGACGATGGCGGCGCTGTCGTTCCCAAATCCATTCAACGTTCGAACTGCGGTCCCTCTCGGGCCGGACCACGACCGCGGAAGAAATTGCAGCCGAGGGGCCAGACCGGGCCTGTGAGCGGAAGGGATCTCCGCGTGGCAGCTGCAGCCGAGAGCGGCTCTGCCGGACTCCGGCAGAACGTAGCTCCGCCGAGCCTCGAAGGTACAGATATCACGTGCTTGTATCAATGGGCCGACAGCGAGGTTGAAAGCGGAGGAGACTCAGGACGCTATACAGATCCTGAACGAAATACGTTACGATGGAAGATCGGAATCCGGGATGGTTGATGCATTGATATCTTCGACAAGATTCGTCTCGGCTCTCTCATCGGTCATTTGGGATGGGAGACCCGAGCGCCGCATTCCTAGCACATCCGTGTGGCTTGATACGGGGTACTGTCCTTGCGTGTGAAGAACAATGCCACGGTGCATCGTGATCAGATCTGTAACGGTTTCCCACGTATTCGGGCTATATGGCATCGGTGGCTGAAGGGTCTGGACCTCTCGGAGGCGTCATGATGGCGTCACGGCGCGGCACCATCTGCGAAGAACCTGATGTAAGAGGTGGATGAGTCTCATCTAACATCGTCACGATGCACGTCTAGGAGCAGTTTTATTACTATTCTTTCCAGACTGAAGATGATAACGCAAGAGGTGGGTTGCGAGCAATTGGCGGAAAGCCTGCCATTACAGATCTGGAACTCAGCCAATTGCTCGGAGAGTGGTCTCTGTAAGGGATCCAAATGTCTGCCTTATACGGTTGGCTAAGGGAAAGAGAAACCTCCATCAGGTGTACGACGAGGAAGCAAAACTATTGTCGTGAAGTCCATGAAGATGTGATCAGCGGCTGTTGCGAGATCAATGCAATTGAGGTTAGTGCGCCATCAACCGGACGACGAAATCAATAATCAATTGACACAGCCTGCAGGATGCAGCGAACTGAAAGCCCATGGTTTCATTTCCGCAAAGGATGGGCGCGGAGTCAAGAACAAGCATCCCTCAGGGAAGATGTTACAATTGAAAGAGATATGCTTCTGGGACCTTCTACAACCTCGTTTGACCGGAATTGTTGAGTCGAGGCCGGGTGTAATGGGTCATCGCCCAGAGGGTTCCTGCTCGCTTGACCGCAAACCACAACAATTCTCTAGCTGGGTCTTGTTAATTCTATAAAAATGGTTCATGCAGTTTGCCTTTCAGAGCCTCATCTACTGGAAACAAGAGTCTGGTTATATCCAAAAGATAATCACTCAATCTTGTTGCGGATTGACGTTGTGGTTGGGCAAGCGAGCAGCAACCCCCTTTGGGCCGTGACCCATTACACCCGGCCTCGAGTCGAAGTCCTGGAAACATAAGAGCTTGCTAGCTTCTGTGTAAGTTAGTTCATCCTGCGATCGACGAAGGAAGCAGGTAGGAAACATCCATGCTCATGACCATGATGTAGTCATAAATGTCAAACGGCTCAGGTCAGCTCAGGTCAGACCGAGACTTCCAGTCGCCCGCTTTACATGCCTCGCCAGCCTCACGCTGAGGCGGCGATATTCCGAGGACACCGTTGGATATCTCAATCCCATTGACCGAGAAAGGTGTGTTCATCGCACAAGGCGATCAAATCATAAATATAAATAGATACATGAAGACTTTGAATAGGCATCATCAAGAGGAGGAAACGAAAGGTAGAAGAACCCAAAAAAAAAAAAGCAGAAAGGAAAGTCGTTATCGTAATCGCCGTAAAGGGTCAGATGGATCCACGGAGAAGTAGTCGGCAGGTGGAGGGTAGTGAGCATACCCTCCTCCTCCTTCTGTCTTGGTCCCTCCTCCATCTGGGACCTGCTCGCCAAGACTGCTGGTCGACCATGGCGACTCGAGCGCGACCTGCTCGTCACGCCAACGATCGCTCCCGCTGATGCGCGTCAGAACCGCCAAGGCCTCGTCCCAATCCCCGCTGCGCAGCTCCACCTCGTCAAAGTCGCACTCGAGCAACGAGTGTCGATGTCGATTGATGAAACGACTCAGCTGCGACGCGTCCGGGTAGGCGTTGGCCAGGTCGGCGTGTCGCAAGCGCGGACAGCGCATACGGCGTAACCGCGCCTTGGACGACCGGGGCGGCAAGCCCGGCTCCGTGTCCAACGTGTACGGACACGGTCCTTTCTTCCCTCGCCATCGGAACGACAGATGCTGCAGCCCGGCCGAGAAGGAAAGGAGGTACTGGTGCAGCAACTTCAGGTGGTCCGTCGCCACACCCGGCCCGTCAAAGGCCCAGCTGTCCAGTTGGATCGCCAGTCGTCGGATCTGGGCCCATCGTCGCTTCCCCTTGGGTGATGCGCCAAAACCCATGTGGGACCGCAGGTAGAGGAGGCCACCGGCGTGCATGGGCCGCAAGGAGAGCTCCGACAACTCTGTCAGCGGCGCTCGCTCTACCGCCATCCGCAGGCTGATCAGGGCGTAGTCGACGACGCTCCGACGATACCGCTGCGAGGGCTCCTGGTCCGGACAGCTGATCTCGAGATGTCGGATCTCCGGCATGGCCGTGAATGCCCGGATGAAGGCGGGCACGTTGGTGGCAGCATGGAACAGCGGACCGTACTGCTTCGTCAGGAGATCCGTCATCTCCCACGAGCCGTACTTGGGTCCGGGCAGCGCGGGTCGAGCGGTTGACGTCGGCGAAGTCCCACGACCACCACTGCACCCGGTCTGGGGTTGGTACACAAACTGTCGCTCGGCGCCCGTGCCGGGATCCAGCAACGGGGGCAGAAACGTCTCGGCCGTGTGGGGCATGCGGAAGCTCAGCGTCCGCACGTGATGGCCGATGCGCTCCAGGGCGGCCATGCGTGCGGGCCGAGTGAAGGTGCTGGCGCGAAAGGTGATGGTGAGATGGTCGAAGAGGGCTGGAGCGGCGCGGACGCTGAAGTCGTGGCAGGCCCGTCGAAAGGAGCTCAGGTCGTCCGTCTCGAGATGGGATAGAAACGTCTCGCGCGTGGCATCGGTCCACCAGAAGCGCAGGAAGGCCGACCCTCGATCGGATGGTGGAGGAGGTGGTGGCGGCAGTGGACGACAGACCCCTGACCCCGTCGTGTCCAGTCGCTTGAGGTCGCTTTTGCCAGCCAGACCAGACGGCCCGTTCGACTGAGTCACCACCCGGGCGTTGCTGATGGTCATGATGACGGATGACGAGCGGAAGGTCGGGTAGAGCAAGCAGGTGGAGATGCATCGTTGACGGTAATTGTCGAAGAGCTGCTTGACCGTCCGACTGGAATTGCCATCGAAGGGACTCGAGCCCACGATGGGGGACGGGTGCCAACCCATCTCGAAGACTCGAGAAGTGACAAGTTATCGTGGAAGATAGAGAGCCTTGGCTTCGAGGAAGGCCAGAACAATCGCCAGTGGGACACAACAATGGATTGAATACCTAAGGGAGACAGACCAGGCCACCACCATGGACGAAAGGAAGGAGGGAAGGGAAGGGAAGGGAGATGGGAAAGAGAAAGAAACCCGAACCCGGGTGATCGCTGAGAGAACAGAGTCCGAAGAAGGGGAGAGAAACATTGGGGGGGCCGATGGGAACCCCCCAATCAGGAACCCAGCGCAGGGAACAACACGCTCTATGGTTGCGCGAAGGGATGCATGCAGCCCTGTCGTGTGTGGACGTGAAAACGGCAAGCGCGTGGACAAACCCCCCCCAATGTCCCATCCAAACAGAAGATCGTCCGCGCCGTCGCGACCAAGGTCCGGCCTGAACGCGAGGCGCCCTGTGCGACTCGGGCCATGCGCATCAACAACAAGCGATCAACGAATGAGGGCTAGCGGCGGGTCTCGTATCGATAAACAAAGATGGCTTGGCCGGGTGGGGGGAACACAAACGCGATGGCGGGGAAACATCGAGCGGCTCGACCAATGAAACACGCCATCACGTTGACGCGCTACGCGATCCCGCGACAAACGCGTTCGCTTCGCGCTTGGGGAGGGTGTTAAACGCGCTTCGCGACGCGCTTTGAAACGCGCTCCAACCGCGGTCGGCCAGTCCAAACAACATGTCACGTCGACAACGGAGGGTGATGGATAGGTATATAAACATGCTTAAAGATCACAGGCGGGATCGGTGTTTTGGTCGGATTATCAAACATCGGAGGCTTATCGATAACTATCCCATGTGGTCACTGAAGGGTTGCTCTGTTTTTCGTCGACTTGATGATGAAAGCTAACCATGACGTCAAACGATTGATGAAAACAATCTTACCTCGTCGACCTCTCGACGATGCCTGATCATTATCTTCATCAACTTAACAATGGCTTCGCTTTCCTCGTCCATATGGCGAACGGTTCCCCTCTTGCGTCGAGAACCTTATATCAACCTTGGCCGTTCCACCAACAGGAGGTCGAGCTGGTTGTATGATCTCATGCGGACTAGGTCAGAGAGATCATTGCCAGAGTCAAGATGATCAGGCAACATGTTCCCTTTCCGTTTGGAAGGGATTGAAGTCTGATGCCACCAGGGAATCATCATCAAGCGGCAATTGTCTTGCGACTTCTTCAAGCAATGAAAAGTTATAGATGTGCCGTCGACCGGCGAAGACCTACACTTCGCGAATGGATTGATCCGCTCGCGAAGTGGCCAAGCACTTGAGGAATAGAATAGCTTTCGGAAACTGCTGTTCTATTGCTAAAGAACAGCAGTGCGATGGTCACTGTTACTTCTACTCTTCAACCTGTGGGCAAGAAGTATACGATCCCTCGACGTCTGACTTGGCTGTTCATCCTAAGCAACACAGTAGCCCGGTCTCAACAAGTGCGAGGATCGTCCTCAGGGTGAATAAAACAGCTGCTTGAGGAATGGAGCAAGTCTTTCGGAAAGCTGTGCAGTTCCCCAATGGTTTGACCGATTGCGAAGTGGGGATCTTCGCCAGTCGACAGCACATAGACATTGGTTCCTCTTGGATATCATGATTCTCAAAACCCTTGAGAGGACCACCTTCTACTTCCGTTGGTACTCCGAATCGGACTGTCCTACAACAAATCCTTCGTGGAGTCATGATTGTCCCTGACGACCATGGATACATGCTGAAAAGCCAACGGCCTGTTTGACCGAGTTTTTCTTCTCTTGCTTTGTCGACCGTACGATGAACAGAGGACCTTTTTGTCAGCTCCGGATGACAACTAAATTCTCATTGTCGAAACGATGACGAAGATTCACTATTATCTTCATACTCCATACAACGACGGAAATGGGACAAGCTTCATCGATTCAGATGATGAAGACTCGCCTTTCGCTTCGTCGTCCCGTTGACGAAAGACTGATGTTAACCTCGAAGACTATGAGAGATCGTTCCAAAAGCTACACTCTCACGACGCAATATAGAGCTCTACGCCTGACACTCTCCGGAAAACTTCACGCTTCAGGTTATCACCCCGCAAACGGCCATCTTCGAGAGGGCAGATAAACTCCGGGTACGTCTCCTTGATGTCTGGTGGCATGTGCGCCTATGCATCATACTTGATCGCGGCGTATGCTAAGGGCCTTGATCGTTGACACATTTTTCTCCATGGCTGTCTTTCGCGCTCGTGGACATGCGATTTCCTTCAGTCATCTTAATGGAGTACACTGTCGGCACATAGCCCGGATAATCCAACAATATTTCCCAATGGTCACGTCGACGTCGCTATTGGTCCTGGGTGGCCATCAGAAATGGGGTTCACCCGGTGGGCGACCCAGCTGCTGTGACTGATGATTCTTCGACCGTCCTGGCTCGCCTGGTTCAGTGGGACCGCGTTGGTAAACCTCCATCAGCGGAGTCGATGTCAATCTTCATCATCATTTGGACGAGGGGTGAAAGGGTTGTTCGACGCTGATGGCCACGAAATTGTCGAACGTCGTCACGGCCTTGAGCAGCTCAAGGGAGCGTCATCAGTCATTAGACGATTTCCAAGCGGGATTACGTACGACGAGCTACAGTTACTTTCGACGCAGCAGTGACTCCTCCCATATGAGTCTCCCCAGAGCGGCAGGAACGTCTTCTCCCAACACCCTCTCTCGATCACTCCCTACTCCACCAAATCTGAAGTGCCCTTTTCCTCCATTGCCCTCGTCATGCCACTGCTCCATCTAGCCTGGAGATCACATGTGTTGGTGGACAGTGGACGATGGTGTTTCAACAATGACGCCTTCAATCTGCTGGATTGAAAGCTGAACGTGGTTCCTTCTCCATGAAGGAATTTTCTTCGTGGAATTTTCTTGGTGTCCGGCCCGATCGGGACCTTGGAATCATCAGGCCTGGGTATCACCACCTTCCCCATGCTTCTGCGCCTTCTTCGAGTGGCCGCCACCACCAGGATCGATTATTGGCGTTGCAACCAGCATCTCTCCTTTGGGCTGGCCCTTCAATGTCGGGGATAGAGCGTCCCTCCTCTCCCAGCTACTAGGATATCATTGTAGTCCCAGGAGCATCTCTAAGCTGGGTATGATCGTCCAGATGATGATGGATCCATTTCCTATGCCGGATCTGAAGCCCGTGTTGCTCCTTCCTCACCCTGCTCGCCCAATACCGCATTGGGACGAGATGTATTGATGAGGGGTTGTTGAGGCTGGGCTCGGTTCAGTTCCAAGGACTCTGATAGAGCGAAGGGAGAGGGAAAGGCCAGCCGGAGCGGGTGGCGGAGAGCCTCCTTGGTCGCCTATAAGAAGAGGCTTCCCCGCCTCTTCATCTCATCTTCATCCTCACTCTCTTCTCTCTTCTTCACGTTCTCACCCACACTCTCTCTCTCTGGTCTTCGTCCCTCACACTCGTTCTCCTTGGCCTCAGTTTTCATTTGACTGCGGAGCACCTCGTTCGTTCGTCTGTCGTTTCGCCTCCACAGTCCCGTCCGCTCTTTTTGCTCTCCTTGGTCTTTCGTTCAGTCTCTGTCCCTCGTTCAGATCCTTGCGTTACCGTCCAAACACCTTCAACATGCGTGCTGCGGTTCCTCTCGTCTTGGCGGGCTATGCTAGCTCAGCCCTGGCCGCCGTTGTCTATGGCGATCCATTCGGGTCGGGGTCCTCATCGGCTGGTTCGTCCGGATCTGGGGCATGGGGCACCTCCCTCGTCGTCACCGACTTCGTCCCCGAGCCGACCGCCAGCTATGGCGATGATGGCACGTCCGCGACGCTGACACCGGGAGGCTCGTCCGGCTCCAACTCGAACGGACTCACGGACAAACCCAGTGGCACCAACCTGCCCTCACCCTCTGGCTCGCCATCGTCGGCTTCGTGGACGACATACACGATGGTGACGTCGTACCCGGTCAGCAGCACGTACACCCGCGACGAGCGCACCTGGATCCGGAACTCGTACGCTCGTTCGACCATCACCGTTCGCCGTTGCCTCGCGGATTGTCCGGCGGGCCCTCCGACCGAGACGCTGCCCTCGGCCACGCGCTCCGGCACGACGCCTACGGACCTCTCGTCGCCTACGAACCCGTCGACGCCAGGGGGCTCCAGCAATGGGTCGGGGTCCAACAAGTCGGCCTGGCAGTCTTCCGGTTACTACGGCACCGGCACGGGCGGCTCTGGGCCGGGCAACTCGGCGTCCAAGACGGCCACCTCATCGCCCAAGTACATCACGACGACGGGACCGGTCTCGGCACCGACGACGGAAACGTATGTCGCTTCCATGACCAGCTACCGCACGGTGACGACATACGTGCCCTGCTCGTCGGCGGTGGCCACCTCGGGTACGCGCACCTTCTACTCGACCTCGCTCACGCGCCGTGCCTATACGGAGTCGGTCTCGGTGGTCCGCACCTACTACACGGTCATCGTGCCCTCGACCTCCGGTACCGGCACCGGCTCTGGCTCTGGATCTGGCTCTGGCTCTGGCTCCGGCACTGGCCCCTCCGCGCCCACCATCAATCCGACCGGCTCGTCGTACTCTTACCCCCCACAGACCAGCTCTGGACCTGCGACCGGAAGCTGTCCGGGGCGCGTCACGGTGTATTCGACCATCGTTCAATTCGTGACGCCTCCACCGACCGGCGGGGCTTCCGGCAGCGGTGCCAACGGAGGATCCGCCCAGCCCACTGGATCGGCATCGTCCTCCAGCAATGGTAGTGGCAGCTCCGGCTCCGGCTTGATCGGTGGTTCGGGCTCGACTGGTGGCTCCGGTTCCACTGGCAACAACGGGCCAGCGGGCAGCTCTGGCTCCAACGGTAGCACTGGTTCCACTGGTAACACCGGCTCAACTGGCGGCTCTGGATCCACGGGCGGTACTGGCTCGACTGGCAGTTCCGGCTCAGGTGGCAGCAGCGGGTCTACTGGTGGCTCCGGCTCGAATGGCGGCACTGGTTCCACTGGTTCCACTGGCGGCTCTAGATCAAGTGGTAGCACTGGCTCGAACGGCGACACGGGATCGACTGGCAGCTCTGTTTCGGGTGGTAGCACTGGCTCCACCGGCGGTACTGGCTCGACTGGCGGCTCTGGATCAAGTGGCACCACTGGTTCGAACGGCAGCTCTGGATCCACCGGCAATAATGGGAACACGGGATCCACGGGCGCATCGGGCTCCGGCTCGATGGCTGGCACTGGATCCAGTGGTAGCTCCGGCTCCACTGGAAGCACGGACTCCACTGTTGATGTCTGGGAGAAGGAGTTGATGTCTCTGACGGCAACGACCAGCCTTAAGCCAACTGGCCCTGGAGCTTCCTCGGGTGGCAGCGGAGGGGTGAGCAAGACGTTGTACTATGAAGAGACCGTGACGGCCACGGCGACATCATCGTCTCAGCGAGGTCGTCCCACGACCTACTGATGGATCGACCCTGAATCCACGACGCTCTAAATCCACTCCAGCGTCAGGAAATATGTCGCCTACCATTCAACATCTGCTCACTTCTCTTGTCATGATTTCTCTCTTTGCCCGTCAGAAGTCAATGGGCTGATCATCTGCCGATGCTTTACTTTGCTCCAAGTTGCTTCCACGTGTGTGCCGATGGGCATGATATCTCTTTTTGCTTGACCTGGCGAGTGTCACATATCTACGACGATGTGTTCGTCGACTAATTCGAACTGTTGCAATGTATGAGATAGATAATCAAAAGCATGAGCGTTGCGTTCCGCTCCAATTGCCTTTCCTCTCATTGAGTTGCGTCGACATGTCTGTCACTGATGGACGATGGAGTCCGTCGAATGCACACAGCCACTGGCCCTAGTCTTAGACTATCCCATAAGCATTCCGGATTCTACTTGGATCAAAAGCTAACCAACGACGCCTGCAACAAATTCCATAAGCGACCGCAGCAGCAACCGGTCAACGCACACTGAGCGTCTTCACCCCTCGTGCGATTAAGGTCGACCTGACCTTCAAGATGATATAGACGAGATTGCAGCCTGTCTTCCGTCGATCTTAGAGGGCCCCACAAGCAAACCGTCCCTACAAGCAAATCGTTCCATTTCGTATTTCTCTGCAATTCCGTGCTGAGGGGCATAGCGAAGTTGTTCGAATTTCTTCACTCAAGAAATGGCTTCTATTGCTCCACCATCAACCCACTAATTCTTTTAATTCCACCTTCCGGATAGAGATCTTACAGGAATCGCCATTCGACAAGTGAAACGAGCAAAGTTGATTTGTGGTGGAAGAACGCCGTCGACCTTTGAAGTGCGAGTCTTGAGCTCGAAGTTGAGGCTCTGCCACCGAATATCGGTAATTTGTATGGGCGGGACGGTTTGCTTGTCGGACCCTCCATAACCGCACGTGCCAAGTTACTGAAATGAATCGATATCCACCATCGTGAGCGTCGTCTCATCATCGGCATATTCCCCGCTGAGCTTATTCGTTCATTTTGTCAGGCTGATCCTGGGCGTTGGTTTTTGCTGACTGTCTCTCGCTCAGCTCCCACATTGCATTGAACGATTCTGTGCCGTCCCGTTTGAGCGTTGGCGCGAAGGATTCGGGTGATGGACGTTGGGATCGTCGGGGGGACGATAAAGACCGACAGCGCAATGCCTGTCATCTTTCCCGACATCCGCCCTGACGAAAGCCCCGAGCAGCCCTGGGGATAGAATATTCCAACAACCTTCCAACGACCGACAAGACGACGCCGACCATGACCTTGATTGCGACCACTTGACTCGACCCGCTATATAATAATATTCTAGTGTAATCTACAACCTCTTCAGGCACTCGCTGCCACTTCCGCTCGTTTACTGTACCTCGCTCTTCCTTCTTCATCGCCTCCTTCGGGACATCTTGCGACACACTCCTCCGACCAACACTTCTCCGGAGTAGTGCCCAATCCTTCCTGAGCCCCACAATCGCATATATCCCGTGGTTCGACCGGACATCAACATACTCATCTTCCTCGGTATTGAATTCTGTTCATCGTGGAGCCCTCGACTGGCCAGGTTCGAGTCCATCCATCTGCAGTGAAAGCCGGAGGTACTCTCAACGTGACCACGATGCACGCCGACTCGCGACTCGGCTTACGGGCATGGTGCGCCTGGCTATTATGTGCCGGGTCCGTAGTTCAGTCCTTCTACATCCCAGGTAATATTTGATTCTCCCAGTCGAGACGAGGGATGCGACAGCAGAGATGTGATGGCATCTAGCGATGTTGACTCGCAAGATACATGTATCAATCTCAGTCTAATCATGCTGACTACTACTCCAGGATGGTCCATCAAGAGCTACAAGGACAATGATCCGATTCCACTCTATGTGAACAAGGTCTATTCGGACAACACGCAGTTGCAATACGCGTACTATGATCTCCCCTTTGTATGCTCATCTCTCCCTGTTCGACGCTCGAAAGCTTTTGGCTAATTCCAATGAAGATATGTCCACCATCCGGCCGTCGTCATGCCGACTCCAGCCTCGTCAGCGGACACAGCATCTCGCTCAATCTCGGCGAGGTGCTTCGAGGAGATCGCATTCGCAACTCCGACTACGAGCTGAGCATGGGTGCGGACCAAGAATGTCGCTTTCTGTGTCGCCACGAGGTCGATCGTCGAGGATTGCAACGTGCGCGGGAGCTGATCGGGAAGGGCTACGTGGCGGAATGGATCGTCGATAATTTACCGGGGGCGACCACGTTTCAAACGGTAGACAAGAAGCGGAAATATTACGCCGCCGGCTTCAAGATTGGTACTAAAGCCTTCTCGTCCGCGACGGGGCAGCCCCGATATCTGATCAACAATCACGTGACGCTCGTCGTGCGGTGGCGGAAAGCACCGGGCCGCGACGGCGAGGGGGGTCGAAAGGTGATTGTCGGGTTCGAGGTGTATCCCAAGAGCATCGGGCCCGGGGAACGCAACGCCGAAGGGTGTCCTGACCGATTACGAGATCCGGATGAAGAAGGCTTTGAATTGATGATTCCACGAAATCGCACCGACGACGAGGAGACGAACCAATCGAAGTACCCGCACTCGTCATACGTGCCGCAGGATGAAGAGGACGAGGAGGATCTCGACGACGGCGCGACGCTGCAGATCCCGTATACCTACTCAGTCTACTTCGCCGAGGACGAGAACGTCGAGTGGAGCAATCGGTGGGATCTATATTTTGTGCATCAGGAGCGCAGCTCGACGATCCATTGGCTGGCCATCTTGAACTCGTTGATCATCGCCGGGTTATTGACGACGGTGGTGGCGGTGATTCTGGCCCGGACCGTGCGGAGCGATATCCGGGGGTATACGGCGGGTAACAAGGACGGGCTGCTGGTCGAAGACGGGCCACTGCGGGTGAAGACGAAGACGAGGGTGAAGAGACCATCGAGCGGACGACAGTCGCCACGCCGAGGAGGCGAAAAAGGAAGCAGCGGAAATGGACTGCTGGACGAAGCGAGTGTGGATGTCGAGCACGATGCGGATGTGTCGTCGGAGGATGAAGCCGTCGAAGATGTGACGGGTTGGAAATTGCTGCACGGGGATGTCTTTCGAGCGCCGTCGTATGGAGGGTTGTTGGCACCGCTGGTAGGATCGGGCATCCAGCTGGTGTTCATGGCCGGGGGATTATTGGTGTTGAGTTGTCTGGGGATCTTGAATCCGAGTTTCCGAGGCGGGTTTATCTCCGTCGGACTCGGTCTGTTCATCTTCGCCGGTGTGTTTTCGGGCTACTTTTCAGGACGAATCTACCAGACCTTTGGAGGGATGAATTGGCGAAAGAATGCATTGATGGTGAGTGCATACCATCTCCACTCTACTTCC
>QQTW01000971.1_pt1 | contig 19401 bp, 23 predicted proteins | sample 1904831 | NCBI WGS metagenome assembly QQTW01 (sample SAMN09435610, study PRJNA476489) | Subsurface metagenome, whole genome shotgun sequencing project. | reverse complement strand
CCATAGAGTAGCCAAGAACCACAATATACTATTCCTCCTCCTCGCAATTGACTGTATTAGTCATCTACTTAGACGTCTAGTTGCTATAACGCGGATGATGTCGGCCGAGGTTTGAGATAAGCTTGGAGAGAAGACCAACAGGAGCTTCTCAACATCAACATACAAGAGAATATCAACTTGACAAGATCTCAGCTACAAAGCAGAGTGCGATGTCAGATCTGATCGCGACTGGAGATATCGATGATATCTCGTCCGAGTTCCTAATCACAGGGCGACTGGCTAATAGCGGGAGGTCTGCTTTGAAGTCAATGTTGCACCTAGATTCGAGACACACCCCCTTCGGGGACAGCGGATTTCTCGTAGAAGCAATATAGCTTTTCCAAACCAAAGGGGGTTAGGATTCAGCTACGACCAGTTTGATTGAATCAACATTAGAGTTGAAGGTCAGTCTAGGTACGATATCCATTCAAGCGAGAGCTTTTTGAATCGAAGACGTGGTTTTACCAGAGTGCTGTAGGCTGGAATTCCTCACATATACAGAGTGGTGGGTTTTTTGTATGGAATTCTCGGATGGGGCACGTCTCAGATCTAGGTGCAACACGTTACTTTTCAGATCACAAAACAGGCGAGTTAGTAGATCTCGTCGAATGTAGATTCATAGAAGGTCAGAAGTGTAGCAATGGCATTTTTGAGATGAAAAGCCTTGCGAAATGGATGCAGCACAACTCTCACTAGCCCAAAATGAGTAGTGTTCCCTTACATAGCCGTCAGCACTGGCCCACTTGGAATTCTCGGCGATTGAAGAACCTGATGCTCCTGAAGAGTATATCTTTCAGGCTCAGCAACAACGCAACGTGGCTAACTACCCTGGGTACGGTAACAATGTAGAATAGAAGCTCCTAGCTGCCGCAACGCAGCTGAACGTGAAATGGGCAATCCGCAGCCAACTCCTAAGACTTCAGACTGAAGTTATGGATGATGTTCACAGACCAGATGACGGTGGATGGAGGCCGAATGGAACTCCTCAAGATCGAGTCCGGCCAGGAGCCCGTCGCGGCCACTAGGTACTTCGACGGGATATAAGAGAAATCCACACGCGAGCCATAATGCAGTATGGGAGATTCGACTCCGCTTCAAAGCTCCCATCAGTGCGCTGTATCAACACTTGAGGATGGGTTTGTGTTTCGGGTCTCGACGCGTGATGTGGTCATCCTCTTGGCGCTTGCTGACGCTGGAAATGTTCCGGCGCGCGTTGTGGGCCAATCATTTCACTTCCGGCGCGTGTCGGGCGCGCGCATCGCGTGTATTTCCCAAACAATCGCGCGGCATTGTATCTCATACACGACCGCGACTCTCCCCCAGTGGGCGATATCGGAGCCCATTTGGGCCATTGTTGTGGTTCCGTGAGGGCGCGCAGATCGGTAGGAAGTACTTCCAGTAGTCTCTGTCGCCGTAGCAGTTGCGGTGGACGTGCGAGAGGGTGCCACGAAACGGCGCGCCCCGGCCTGCATCGTCAGGCCACAACACAGCACGACAATACCCCACTTTTGCTCCACAATGTAACATTATCAGACTGTAGATGGCGACCCCCTCTTGGGATATCTCCTTGGGTTTTCTCTTGACATTGTCGTGCGATTAGGATCCTTTCATCGTGAGATTGTTCAATGGCGTGAATAGAGTCGTGCTCGGTGTGAAGGCGGCGTTCGGCGGGGAGTTATTGTGCGCTCAAAAGGAATATACAGCGGCGGATGCGGCTCTGCGCGATTGTCCAGAAACGAACCCCTATGGCATCAAACCATCCTCCTCCACCACCACCAGAATCATAACAACAACCCACTCAACACCATCACCACCCACATCATCGCCCCTCACTTGCAATACATTTCCACTCGCTCTCTCGTACCTTGCCATCACTCATTGCTCTACAAATCTTGTTGAACTTGCCACGATATCGCGTTGGACTGGGTTTTTCCAAGCACGACGCCCGACGGTGGCAGACCCGTCGTCGTCGGGACGATCACGATCACGATCGTCGACGATCGTGAAGAAATTTCCGTGGGGAACGACTAATCGCCATTCACACGTGCGCCGAGCACACATACCGCACAATATCAATCTTCACACCGTCACATTCACTCTGCCTAGGGCTGGCCTAGCGGGTAACTCTTGCGGGTAACACTCGGCGACGGTTGCTGGATCACACCCAGCCCACTATTTAAACCCATGGATTCTCACTTGCACAACCTTCCACCTTCCACCTCTTCAACCACAACTCAGCAGACCGAGCGCAGGTCAGAGCGCAACACCCATCGGCCTCGCTCCACCTCACCTCCCAAGAGCAAGACTCCTCCACTGCAGACGATTCGCTCGACGAATCGAAGCCATACGACCATCAAAGCGATGGCGGACGCGCGCGAGAAAGGTGGAGGCGGCAGCTCCGTTGACCCCAACGCGCTGAGTCGAGCGCTGAACGATCTGAACGAAGTCAAGGAAGCTGGAGCTCGACCGCGCCAGCGTACTCCCGGTGGCAGTCCGAGTCGCAAGAGACAGCGCGTCTATGGTGATCGGTGAGTTCAGTCGAGTCGACTCACTTGACAACCACGATCATCTCGCTCGTTCTGACGCTGACGGAAATCTCTCGCAGGTTCATCCCCAATCGCGAGGGACAAGACCTCCAGGCGAGCTTCAGTTTGCTGCACGAGGATGGCTCGCCCGCGGTGACGCCGAGTAAGGTCAAGAAGAGGACGCCGCAGGGCGAACTTCACTTCCAAAAGAGTGCGTTCGATCATTTGTCTCGCGATGTCTGGCGATATTTCTCAACGACTCTCACTGACGATGACTGCAATCTACAGCCGAGGAAGCCAATCGCACCTTCTCGACCCTCCTTCGCTCTGAGATCTTCGACACGACTATCCCGCAGGTGACGCCACCGACGCTGTCGCCCGACCCGACCCTCCCGGGCTCCCATCACTCGAGCCATCTGCACGACCTCGGCCGCACGCGTACGCCGCCGACGCATCATTCGTCGTCGTCGATTCCGACCACCATGACCCCCTCGACCCCTCACAAGAATCTCTTTACGTACATGTCTCCCCGTCATCATCATCTGCCGGGCCATATGACGCCCTCGCGCACGCCACATGGCCGTCGCAATCCGAGTCTCAATCCCCGCTCGGAGATCTACAGTCTCTCGCCGGTGCGTCTCGACAGTCAGCGCATGCTGCTCAGTCCGCGCAGACAACCCCGCGCCGTCAGCAAGGTGCCCTACAAGGTGCTCGATGCGCCGGATCTGCAGGACGATTTTTATCTGAATCTGGTCGATTGGGGGAGTAGCAATATCCTGGGAGTCGGACTTGGAAGTTGCGTTTACATGTGGAATTCTCGATCGGGCGAAGTGACGAAGCTGTGCGATCTCGAGGACGACATGGTGACCAGCGTCAGCTGGATTCAGCGAGTACGTTTTATTCACCACCCCTCTCATCGTCTCCATACTGACATGATCGCATCAGGGCTCTCATGTCTCGATCGGGACATCCAAGGGCTACGTCCAGATCTGGGACGCCGAACGCTGCCGACGTCTTCGTACGATGACCGGACACACGGCGCGCGTCGGGGCGCTTGCATGGAACGACCACATTCTCACCTCGGGTTCTCGCGACCGCCTGATCTACCACCGCGACGTGCGTTCGCCGGACCAATACCTGCGTCGCTTGGCAGGTCACAAACAAGAAGTCTGCGGCCTACGCTGGAACTGCGAAGACGGCCAACTGGCCAGCGGCGGCAACGACAACAAGCTAATGGTGTGGGACAAGCTATCGGAGTCCCCGCTCTTCAAATTCAACGAACACACCGCGGCTGTGAAAGCCATCGCCTGGTCTCCGCATCAACACCACCTGCTTGCCTCGGGGGGCGGTACAGCCGACCGCCGCATCAAGTTCTGGAACACCGGCACCGGCCAGATGATCCAGGAAGTCGACACGGGGAGTCAAGTCTGCAACCTGGCCTGGTCCAAGAATAGCAACGAGATCGTCAGCACCCATGGTTATTCCCAGAATCAGATCGTCGTCTGGAAATATCCGAGCATGAATCAGGTCGTGAGTTTGACGGGGCATACATTCCGAGTGTTGTATCTCGCCATGAGTCCCGATGGGCAGGTCATCGTTACCGGTGCCGGGGATGAGACACTGAGGTTCTGGAATTGCTTCAAGAAGAAGGATAATGGACAGACGACGGGGGGGAAACTCGATGGATGGGGGATGATCAGATGAGATGATCTCGTTGAGCATCGAATGAGCTTCGTTTTCGACGGGGACATCATGGAAGAGTGGTCAAGTGAGATATGGAGAGAAAGAGAATAGGAGATACGGTGAGATTTGATCCGGGAGGAGGGATCAAGATCCGATCTGGACAGCGGAGCGGAAATGGTAGAGAAGTAGTAGAAGAAGAGGAGGATATGATTCTCATTTCATTTCAACTCCCGCCCATGTTCCTTCTTCCCATTTCCTTTTTTTCTCTGAGAACTATCAAAATCGGAATCAGTCATGTCGTCACGTTCATATGACGAACGGAAATCAGCGAGGGGAGTCAGGACAAATCAGCGAGCTAAAGGAGTCAAGTCAAGCCAGATCATGAAATCAGCGAAAGAGCGTGCGAGAGCGAGTTAGTTGAGTTAGTTAAGTTAAAGTAGTTCTAGTAAGCTAGCAAGTAGCTGAATGAATGAAGAAATGAGATGAATTAAATCCCCTTAGAACTGCTTTCCGTCTTTTGCTCTGTTGTCCATGGAAGCGAGTGAGCTGGTTGAGGTGAGTGGTTAGGTAGTCCGAGGGCCGGCGGACGAAGAGAAGAGAAGAGTCCAGGAGAGAGAGAGGAAGTCATGTTATGGAGAAGGGTCTGTTTGTTCCAACCCAATCTTCCTTCAACGCAGTTACTGACATCACTTTGTGATGGCCCATTCGTTTTAGAAGCTCTTCGCAATCGAGTGGTCAATCATTTAGCCAGTTCCTTCTTCCTTCGTTGCATTCTTCGGATGAGATGCTTTCTTTCCAATTCATTGAAGATTTGAAAAGATAGGATAGGATAGGATATCCAGGAAAAGTCAGGTGCGAACCCCGAGGACGCGAGATGGAAAGGTCAGGAAGGAAGGCAAGAAGGAACACTGTAGGTAGGATGAGAAGAGCATAGAGTAGAGTAGGGAGGAAAAACTACAGCATCGTGGAAAGAGCGAAGAAGGCAGGCCCAATTAACGAACTAATGAGCTAGGGCCTGCTTTTCTCTTCATGTCGTCTTTTAAATATTTGTCTATGCTCTCCAGAGAATTCTGCCAGGCTGGCGTTCGACAGATATTTGGTCATCGACCAGCTAATCACGTGACTTCTGATTCCACGTAAAGAACGAGCTTCAGAGAAAATCTGGGCTCATGGATGTTCAACAAATCCCTGACCACTCTACGTGATTCCCAATCGACAGTGTTGGATGGAAACGCTATCATCGAATTCCAAAGAGATATCCGCGCTCCTCGATGTCCGACGAATTTCTGACACCGTAGACCATATCAGATGATATTATCTTCTATTGTAGAGTACGATATAAGCCCGAGGCTTATCGTTTTAGATACATACAGCTACTAATAGCACCACTCCCAAGAGCTGAAGAAGGAATTGAGCGGCAAGAGGATTACAGTACACGCATCAACACACCTTCGAAAAGCAAGTGGTATAAAGATAATAGATATGCCCGAGCATGGAACATGTACGAGTACCTATCCGCTCCACTGGTTCGTTCTTCATCCCCATCCCATCTGTGGAATTCTAAACGCGAGTGAAGCGCAGTAGTGCAAGCAAGCAAACTGCAGACCCTAAGCTCTAGAGCACTATGTAACCATCCTCGTCCCATAGTCGAGGGCGTCCAATTGTAGACACGTATAGTACCCGAGGAAAGCAAGCCAATGAACAGGAACAGGAACACGAAGAGCCAAACATCTGTAATAGCGAACGAGAGCACTATAGAATTGAAAAGCAGCCCGTTGATCCCATCCTATCCCATTCCATTCCATTCCATCCATGTATCCATCGTTCGAGTCGCTTCGAGTCACGCAACGTGAATGAATAGAGTCATCCTACCCTACCTACCCTATTCTGAATGAAGCCACCGAGACGAGACGAGGCAAGAAGAAGAAAAAGAGGTGCGTGCGAGAAGTAACGAAAGCACACACACACGTAAATGCCCAGAGAGCTACCGACGGACCAACCACCAACGACAACGAGAATACTCACGGTTCCTTCCTCCTACCTACCCCCGCCATGCCCACCACCCCCTCGACATCATCATCATCATCCCTCCCTATCTCAATTCTTCGAACTACTACCACCACCGTTCCCGAAATCCACCTCCGTCACCGTCCGTTCCTTCTTCTTCCCCTTGACGAGAAACTCCGCGAGCAAGGCCAGATGATCGCTGGGGAAGTGATAATTCGGAAACCCTGGCACGGTCTTCAAATACTCCCGATCGACCTCACCGAGCAAACCCGTCACCTGCAACGAATTGGTCGAGTACCAGATGTAATCAATCACCTCGGTGAAATTCGGGGTATAATTCGTAAAGGCCAACTCGCCGACATTTCCGTAGGAGGATTTCAGCGAGAATGGATGCGTGATTCCATCCCGTGTGAATTTGCCGTACGTGCGTCCTGCCAAGTCACGATGGCTTCCAGGGAGATTACCCTGCGCGAGTAAATCGTAGACTCCCGACCCCTGAGTCGCGTTGAGATCGATGCAGACGATCAGCGGGATTTGAGAACCGCTGGTGTATTCCATTGATGGAGCGGGTTTCATCACAGGCGGCGGCGAGCGTCGTTGTTGCTGCTGCTGTCCGTCGGATGCGCCCGTCGTGGTGCCCCCACCCCCGGCTTCGCTGTCGTCGGGCTCGGCCATGCTGTTCTCCGATGATAGCGTGATGGGCGTCTTGTCCCCGCACGGAGGCCATTTCGCGTATTTCTCGACGAGTTTCGAGACTTGTTCCATCAGAATTGCCACCTGCACGAGCTTCACGTCCTCGTAGGATGGATCCCAGAAGATGTGCGCGTTGACAACCACGATTCGAGATCCCGTCAGACGGTTCTCGAGGAAGGTGATGACGGCGATTTGATCTCGTGGCATCACCCGGTTGTAGATGTCGTCTTCGCCTTTCATGTCGGGTCGGTTGATGGCCGCGTTGGCGAATTCGACGACTTGCTTGTCCAGGAGGATGTATCTGTGTTGATTTTAGTACATTATAAATCGAGGGTAGATAAGGGTGGGTGTTAAATAGGGTTGGAGGGTAGTATAAGAGATCAAACACACTTCTGTCCTTTGTACAGCGTCGCACACCCATCCACCGCCTTCGCCTCCCGTTCCGCCATCGTCTTGGCCCGCGATTTGGGCCAGAAGGCGCCCTTGTAGTCGTTGTGCGCCAGCCGCACCCGGAAATACTCGTTGTAGCTGTCCATGTCGATCTCCTGAAGACACACGATATCGGCATTGTGCGTGCGAATCTCCTGCAGAATCAATTCCTTGCGGTAGTCCCACGACAACGCCAGCGAGGGCACGTATCCATAGTGCGTCGTCGTCGCGTATCGGTCGCAGAGCGTGTTGTAGGAGAGCACAGAAAATTTCTCGATCGGGTTGCTCGACGTCGATACCGTTTCGTCCAGCACCATCCATTGACGCTCTCGAGGGGGTGAGCTCACTGAATGAGTAAATCAGCATCTGCTCGCTCGCTCGCCGGAAGAAAATATGTAGACAGGCGCTGCATGCAGAGTATATAATACGTACCAGGTGCTCCTTCCCTCAGAAGCGTGATCAACGCCTTGGTCCCATTCTGCATCATCTCCGACTTGAGCGGCTCCTCGAGCGGGTTCCCTTCGATGCCCAACACTTCCAGCTGGTACAAGGCGCCCAGTTCATGAGGCAGCGTCGTCAGACGATTGTCAAACACCAGCAGCTGCTTCAGGTTGACCAGCATGCCCATCTCCGGCGGCAACTCGCTGAGCTGGTTGTTCGAGATGTCCAGCAGCGACAGATTCTTGAGCCGTCCGATGCCCGCCGGCACTCGCGTCAGCTTGTTGGCGTTCATGTACAGCTTCTCGAGGAAGGTGTAACCAAAGAGCGCCTCGGACAGGTTGCGCAAACCCTGTCCGCCCAGATCCAGCGCGTGCCAGGTCTGTCGCCGCGGCTCCTCCGTCGGCCGGCTCACTCGGTTGCGCTCGTCGTCGTTCTCATCCCCATGACCCCCGTTGGTCGCCCGCATCGCGACGCCTTTGTTCTCGTGGGCGTTGGTGCGCGCGTGATAGTGCGGCGAATTGGCCTGTCGCGACTCCTGCGCCAGCTGCAGCTGTTGCTGCCAATGCTCGCTGACCTTGTTGACATTCGGCGGCGCGCCCACCTGCGACCCGTCCGGCAGATGGCCGGGAGTAAAATGAGGCGTCGGGTTGCTCATGTTGCCTGACGAGAAGGAGTGTTGATGTCCGATGATGCCGTGGTGCGCATGTCCCGTATGGTGGTCCTGGTGGGGTTGTTGTTGCTGCTGCGGGTGATGACTGTTGTGGCCGTGTTGTTGCTGTTGTGGCGGTTGTTGTGGTTGTTGATGCGGGTGATGGAGTTGCTGCGTTTGGAACTTGGGCGCAAAGTTCATATGCATGCCAAATCCTCGACCGCTCGGCCCGCCATTCATCAGGGGATGCTGCCCCGGTTGGTGACCTTGATTGAACATGCCGAAGACGTTATGCGCCGGTGACTGCGGACCGGGCGATCGTGTCGGTGACGGGGTGTCGTGATGTAGACTGAGATTCAAGTTCGGACGCCCGGTGCGGATGGGCGAGCCGTTGCGTGCCAGCAGACGTGACGGGTGTCCTGGCTGGTGTGAATGCTGATGTTGATGCTGGTGCGGATGCTGATGCTGGTGCTGGTGCTGATGTTGATGCTGATGCTGGTGTTGATTCTGGGGGAAGAAAAACTGGTGCCCCAGTGGCTGTCCGTACCGATACGAACCATCCGCCATTAAACTGTTCCCCCCCCACCGGCGTCACAGACGAACTAGCACCCGGGCACGACCACGCTCGTCCACTCTTGACGTGCCTCTCTCTTCTTCACGATGGTGGTTAAGATGGGGATCACGGAGTCTGGTCTGCGTTCTCGTCGCTTTCTGCGCATGGAACCGTGCTAGCCTCTTCGTTCATGAACGACTTGTTCTAGTAGATATGCTGTGGAAGTGCTGAGAAGGACTGCGGCAGGCCCTCAGGCTGCTTGCGTGTTGTCCAGCTTGCACCGAGGATGGATGAATGCGAGACTCGGCCGAGTCACTTCAACGGGTGAATCACGCACAAGTGATCGTGTGATAGTATATCAAACGAGCGATGGGGACTATGCAGATTAAGATCAGCAACGATGCTAGCCAAAAGGAAGCGACTGAAGGAAGTCAAGTGGAGATGATGTTGTTGTGAAGTACACGCGGAGGGGCATGCGAGGTGCGCGGCGCACTGTTTATGGTCCATAGACGGGCACATACCGTGTCTCCAAAATCACAACTTGGACACGTATGTGCTCCACGGAGAATACCGAGCAGTCCTGTCACCGCTGACGGGTCGGTGCGGCTTGAATGATGGTGATGTCCGTGGTGCGTGATGGTTGATTGAATTGCGTCGCGTATCATGGTTGGCTGGATCGGCGGTCGTAGCGACACACCCACCGTGCCGCTTTAACAGATGATGCGGCTCTGCAGCGGCTCCGCAACGCCCGATTGGCAGGAACGGGCTTAGCGCGATTAGCGCCATCACCACTACCGACGCGTCACCCGGGAATCTTGACATCGTGCCTGAGCACGAATGCACGACGAAATATCCCGAAATCCGGATCTGAGAATCTCCTATAAAGTACTGATTCCATCAAGCACATGCAGGCTCTAGGTCGTTGAAGAACTCGAGTCCATTCATTTCATGAATTGCACTGTCTAAAGGACGATTTTGCTCACGTTTCTTAGCTTGACCCTGTTTACTTCACATATGTCATTGGGTACAGCAGACGGATGAGGCCTGCAACGGCAATTTCAAATTCTTCATTGACTATTAATTATACTTGGCATCTTCATGTTATTCACAAGGTCTCACCATTTGGCAATCTCATTTGGTCGCTTGCACAGTGCCAATTCAATCGCAACGATCTTCAGCCTCAATCTGAATCTTTCAGTAAGGTATGTACGATGAGTAACAATGACTGTAACGAAATTGCATTCGATTCGCAGTAGACCTCAATACTCAGAATCATGTCAAAATCTGAAGATATCACCTCAAGTCCCTCGGAGGAAATTTGGAGATGACAGTCAAAGGGGATAACTCTAAACAGGGTCCTGCCAAAGGTTGAGTTCATCCAGACTCTTTTGATAATTAATACGCGTTCCGTTCATACTAAGTCGTCAAATATAGGTGATGATGGATTGTGTGAGTCTAGTCAATGAGTCTAGCAGCCGAGGTCTAGGCGTTCCTATATAGGCTGCTATATAGTCGCGTACGAGCGAGCAACTACCGGCGCCGGACTGAAGCGGCTAGGTGAGCTCCGAGCTCGACTCAAGACCTCGAGTCAGCGTCTATGAGAGCTTTCAATTCGTCAGTCGAATAGCTAGAATCAAATGCAGCGAATTCTACCCTCCTCCTCGCCTTCTGACTACTTCCAAGCTAGCCAGTCACGTGTCTAATAGACGTCTAGTAGTCATGAATCGCTACTGGGTTGATGCGGCAATCATCCAAGTCGAGATACTCGTCAAGAAGCTTAGAGAAGTCCAAGAGACTGGTGATCTGCAGAAATTCAAAGAGACAACGAGCTATGCCGAGCAGGAACTTGAGATTGTCAAGACCCAGCTGCAGCACGTCTCGGATGATGCTCACTGGAATGAAATTGAAGGATCTGCGTGATAGACTAGACCGTGGAGTGACCTATCAAATTCTGGCTTCGCCATGTAGGACCCGCATAAATGAGTGTTGAATTGAATAAATTCAATAATAGCTTTTCATTTCGTAGCTATCAGCTAGATATCCTTATCCTTGAAAACCAGGTTGAGGGCTACTTCTCGATGCAACATCATGAGTTACATCTCAGCATTGACAGAGTGTAGCACATGATCCAATCACTCTTTGCTCAGCCCCATTGTTCACCAGTATAATTCTCAACCCACTTGGTTCCAGCCATAAGATGCAAAGCTGACCTCGTGACAGCTCGTCTCCAAACATCACATCTTCGAGTAGGTCGAAAGCTGATCCTTCAGATGTAACGTGATGCTCGATGGGTAGGGTTTTGGCGGTGAGAATTGGATATCTCCATGGTCTGCCGGTCTCGAAGACCCTCCGAACAGCATCTAAGTTGGATGAATGCCGCCTGCTTATAAGGCACGATCTTGAGGCCGGTCCAGTGCGCTCATTTCAATCAACCGAACACCTCGGTGTCGGTCAGGCAGTTTGCCCAGAGGATGGTTGACCCTGACCAGTAGCCCCTTGGGGCACTGCTTCAAATGCTCATCTTTAGACCTGACTATATCGCTGCTTGAGCGCTCTATAGCGTTTCAAATAGTACCTATTCACTGTGTCAACGGATGGGTAGGCCTTACAGATGTTTCATTTTTCTTCTTACATGGCTTCGATTTCTATCATCAACGGATTCAGTCATGGTACAAGAAGTCATGAAAGGAGCAAATCAGAGTCATGCATACCTTTTTGCACATACCGTGCCTGCTCGATGGCTTTTCGAATCTCGCGAACATCAGTCAAGCCTGCCTTGCTGGCAAACGCCTGGTGCAGGCGAGTGCGATAAGACGAGAATCCCAACGGGTAATCTCGACCCAGATACAGCAAGTCTAAACATACAGTAAGCAGGAGCGTGTTCAAATGAATCACTAATCCACTAAGGAAAGCAGCACCTTTGTAGACTCGGATGACTTCCGACCGAAGGGAAGGTGTCGTCATGTTGGTTGCTGGCCGCTTCCATGTAGAAATAGGCAGCTGCTTAATTCAGGCCACAACGACATGACATGGCAAGTGCGACCATGCCCACCTCGTTCAATGGCAAGAAATGCTTGCTATCGTAGAAACATCGATGCACTGAAATTCCTATGCTAGCAGGAACCTCCTTCTACTCTTGTGAATAGCAACTGACAACAATATAAAATGCTCACGAGGGAGACTTCCCGTCATGGACGATTGCCGCTTTACCAAGGAGCCAAGCGATCTACGCGCGATTAACGACCATCGCCAACAACAGAATCCAGCCACGCCAGCCGTCTATAAAATCCGCAGCGGACCACGAAAACAGTAAGCACGGCGAGGCATCTGATCGCAATTCGAATATTTAAACTGTCGATGCCCCCCAAGGGAACCCGAAGACACCACGCGAGCAGCCAGCACGGACCTCGGAATGAGACGGGTTCTGCGTCGTCGACGAGGAAGAGCGACAAGCATGGCCGGCCGAAAGCGAACGGAGTGCTGAATGGATCGCCATCGTCGTCGACGCGTGAGCACGCCCAGTCAAATTTTCCACGTGGACCGCCCCTAGACGACGAAGAAACGGAGTTGGACGATGATCATACAGAGCCGTCGCCGTTGCATCCAGGCAGCCGCCGATCCACCGACCCGCTGTTCGAGGAGTTGAACGAAGGGTCGCGTCAAGCGAGCATGTCGTCCACGGGCGGAGACTTCCAACAACCTCGCCGCATTGACGTCAACGCCCCCGGTAACCCAGCGGTGCACATTGAGCGGGGCCGACTCCACCTCGTGTCCAGGATCATTCGTGCCTGTCCGCTGGCCGACACCCTCGCTCTCCTCATGGTCCTCCTGCAAATTCCGCCGACAGTCATCAACCTCATTCAAATCCTCTATGCGATGGGCACTCTGGTCCCCTCGTTGACGTCGATCTTCCCATCCCTGACGTGGCTCGCCGACTTCATGGGGGGTTCGGAAGGCGCACCCTCCATACCAACGATCATCCTCGCCGATATCATCATGCTTTGCATTTGGATGTTCCTCTGGACGCCGCTGCAAGACCTCATGCTCGATCTCGTTCAGGCGGTGATGGCAGCCTCGTGGGGGGGCCGATCACACGAGAACGATAGCGGCATCAAAAAGACCGGATTTGCTTCCATCGTCATGACCGTGGTCCACTGTGCTCGTGCGGGTCGGCTTGATTGGCTCAAGTCGACCCCGCCATCGAGCGGTTTGTGGTCCTACATGTCGGAATACGTTCCAGGACATCTTGGTTACGAGGATTACAGAAGAGGCTCGCCATCATCCGACCACAGTTGGGTTCGCGCATTCGTGGCGGTTCATATTTTGGCCCAAAGCTTGGTGGGCATGGTCCGGCGTTCGTTGACCAAACACGAAAAAAGCAGCTTGGATGGTGGAAGGAGGAAGTCGGTGGATTCGTCGAGCGAGCATTCGAGCGCAGCCAGCGGTGGGGATTCAGCCGATAGCTTTTCAGTGAGTACAAAAGAAGGAAGAGAGCAGATTTCTCGGACAAAAAATCGCAAGAAGCAGAGCGCGATATCTCGCGGGTTTGCGCCAGTTTGGGCGGTGGTGGCATGGAGCAAGTCCCTTACGCTGAACGATTTCGAACACACCCAAGCGACCAAAGAGGCGACGGGTGCGAAAGCGACCGACCAGCGAAACCTTGGTAATGCACCATTCAAATTCGAAGAAGGTCGTGCGTGGGTTACTCGAATAGACAGTACGGAGGTCTTCTTTCAGACCAGCTTCTTTCAGACCTTTTCTTCCGACTCGACGGACGCGGACTCCAGCGAGCACAGTCCTGCGGTGAAGCCCTTTCATGTCCGCATCAACCACGCGACCTGGCCCTCGACCAGGATGCAGCAGCTGAAGATCGTCCACAGCAATGCCGATCCCACGCGAAGCCAGTGGAAGGTCGAGGTCTTTGGCCTCACCCCCGGCTCGAGCTATGTATGCGAGTTCATCGACAACAACCAGGATCACAACATCATCTACAGTCTCCACGTCACCACTCCTCTGGTATCCGTGGCGGATTCTCATGCATCTTCTTCATGTCTGGAGTCGACCGGCACCGGCTCACGAGGAGTGCCAGTCCACGGAGGTTCCACCAACGCAACCGCGGTCCCCGCAATGTCGTTACGACCTTCCTCGCCGACGACCGCGCTGAAGCAATCGGTCGCGGTGGCCGAACAAAAGCTCGAGGAAGAACGAGGGGCAGTGAAGAAGCTACGAAAGGAGCATAAGAGTCTCGTGGCGGGCCTCAAGAAAGAGATCGATGGGCTCAATTCGCGCAGTAACACTTCTGGTAGCGGGGATGACCGCAACCGACAGCGTCTGACGCAAATCAGTCAGCATATCCGGCAGGCCGAAGACGCGGCCGCGACGATGGTCTCGCAGACGGAGGAGATGAAAGTCGTCCCAGAAGAGGATCTGTCGGAATGGAAGGAGACCAAGGAGCGGTGGGAAGCCGTGCGCGAGCAGTATTCCGAAGCTCAAGGAGACCTTGCGGACAACCACTCGAACCTCGACCGTCAGAAGTCGTCGGTGCAGTCCGAAGCGCTCACCGTTCAGCAGAAGCGAGAACGGGTGCAAGCGCGTCAAACCAAGCTGAGCGACCAGCACCATCGCCTGCGAGAGCCTAGTGAGGGTCCCAAGACGGACGAAAACGCGTTAAAACAAACGCCGCCACCGCCGGATCATCTGGAACGAACAACGCTCATCGAACAATACACGGGACAGGTGCGGCAGCTGCAACATACCTATCAAGAGATCCAGCTGAGCGGACAACACATCTGGCAACAAGTGAGGATGATCGAATCGGCCTACAATGACCAGCAGCAGCAGCAGCAGCAGCAGCAATCGATGATGCTACCCGCGAATAAGACGCCCGAGGGGGTGTTTGCAGGGAACTACACGACGATTCATAATCCAGCCACGCCTCGTTTCGCGAACCTGACGCTGCCGACATCCACGCCGGCATCGGTATCGACGACGTATACGCCCATGTCGTTGTCTCGGTCCGGTCCGGGATCGGGTCTTGGCCCTCATGAAGGCCGTCTACGATCGAGCTCGATGCGTTCGAATCGGAGCGGTTTGAACGATTACGTGGAGGGTGCCATTCAAGCGCGCGAGGCGGCGGCATTGGGAGTAGCAGCGGGAGCAGTGGCAGCCGCGAACGGCTCGGATGTGACCACGTATCGGGATATGGTACGGGGAGGTGTTGACGGATCGGGTACAGGCTCGGGTACTGCTCACGGTCGCAGTCGAAGTGGTAGTCAGCGCGATCCCGCGAGTCCTCTTCCACGAACCCCGCATATGCAGCAGTATGCTGGTGGGAAGGGTAGCAGTCCGGTATGGCAATGAATATGATAAAAGAGGGAGATAGATGTATCCATTTGACTGCATTGATAATACGTTGTACGAAGTATCAGCCCAGCCATTGGCAACTACATGTAGCTTACATTGCCCCGTACCCAGCGTGGGAAAATGAAACAATCACATCAGTCGTATCATCCGTTAATAGGCTTTCCATTCCCATCTAGATCACCGTACATATCCCCAGTGACCCGATTCAGCCTAGAGACCGATTTGAAGAGCAGCGTGGTATTGATTTTCTATAATCCACCCAACATTTAATCTCATCAACATACACAATTTAGGATGTAGATGGCGGATCTCCCTTCCCTTCCAACCCCTTCCCACCATCTCCAACCCCTTCACCTCCAGCGTCATCTTTAGGACCGATCCTCTTGGTCAACACCTGATCCACAATTCCCAACTCCAATGCCTCCTGGGCACTCATGAAATGATCTCTTTCAAGTAACCTCTCGATTTGTTCAAGGGTATGTTCCTTGGTCAAATGTCTTCTATAGATCTCATTGAGTTGCTGCCGTACCCTGAGAATCTCTTTAGCGTGAATGGCTATATCGCTTGCTTGTCCGAAGAAGCCGCCCGTGGGCTGATGCACCATGATCGAACTGTGCGGTAGACAATATCTTTTGCCGGCTTCGCCGCCCGCAAGCAAGAGCGACCCCATCGACGCGGCTTGGCCCATGCAGATCGTCGCCACGGGGGATTGGATGTATGTCATGGTGTCGTAGACGGCCAATCCTGACGTAGTTAGTTAGCTTGGTGGAGGGTTGCGGTGAATGGTGCGGTGGATGGAGGGAGGGAGGGAGGTGGATATGTACCTGCAGTAACAGAACCTCCAGGGGAGTTAATGTACAAGTGGATCGGTTTCTCGGGGTTGTCGGCTTCAAGGAAGAGGAGTTGGGCAACGACCGAGGCGGAGACTTCTTCATTGACTTCGCCATTTAGACAAACGATTCGTTCCTGGGTGATTTTAGCGGAATGATCTATTCCAAGAGGATGGGGGAGGAGGAGGCATGCTTACTTTTAGCAAGCGCGAGAAGATGTCATCTGTGTTTGATGTTAGTGATACATCGGACTGTTCACGTATGGAAGGAGTGTCGAAGATGAGGATTGCATACATGTATGCCAACCGCCTCCCTATACTGTTAGTCGCATGTCTACATTGCTGTGGGAGGGAGGGGAAAGCTGTGAATATATATGTATAGCTTACCACGGTCTCAGTCACGTATGGTGTAGGTATCCATCCCTTTGGAGGGACGACATTACGAGGGAGAGCCGTTGATGGCCTGCTCAGCCCTGATATGGTCCGGCATGGGTTGATCAAGCGCCATGGCTGGCGTATCCTTGCTCCGAGCATCTTCAGTTGGCAACCTAGCGATCCGTCGCAAAGTAGCTCAAGAGCTACCGTTGCTTGACGCGCGTGAATTGGCGCAGTAAGCGCGCGCTTAGAAATGCGACTAGACGCGGCGCGCTTCAAAGCGCTAATCGCGTCTAGTCGCAATATCTCTTCCTCGCCCGTGTAAACAAAGATCCTGCGATCATCGATACAAACGAAATGAGGCCAAGATGCGTCAACGAACGACTCGTCTATCCCTTTCGCATCAAACCCCGAAGCGCCGTTCGCTTAATCGCCTCACTCGCTGACGGACCATCTTCGACCTCCCATCCTCCTGCGAAGATCAATAATAGCAAACATGCCCCCTTACCACTCCCTCCACACATGGATCCAGACAAGATCGCATCCCGCAAAAAATACAAACAAACGAAGCTCCTCCCACCAGACGAGCCCTCCACGCCACTTCAACAACAACTGATCAATAATCCGTATGGTGCGCATTATATTATTCGCACCTATACGAACCATGAATAAACAATCCCGGACTAAACTAAATCGCAACATGCAGCGCACGCCCTCACCTCACCAATTCGGCAATGCGGATTGACCAAAGCGCGTCTCCCGAAAGCTTTTTATATCCCGTTTAGTTTGGTCGCGCACCCGGAGACGCAAAAACCGTGGTTGTTACCTCAGGGCTTTACAACGCTGCCAGCTACACAATCGCAGGCTAGTAATGGAACTACAACATCGGAAACGAAAACGAAAATGAAAGTGAAGAATCCTCCTCGACCTCCCTATGGGTCGTATGTCGTTGCACGTCACGCCGCCATGCAAGAGATCGTCAATGGGACGAATACCGATAAGAAGAAAGAGAAGTGGAAGGAATGGACGAATTTGATACGTCGAGGAGGGAGTATGAATCATGGATCTGGTGGTGGTGGTCCGCGACCAAAGGAGGTGGTGTTTAGGGAGGATATGCCCGAGTTTATTACCGAGCTTTATCGAGAGAGGATCGTGAAGGAGGTGGGACGGGCGGTGAGGTTGAAGATGGCGGTGTTTGTGAGAAAGCCTAAAAACGGAGGAGAGCCGTGGTTGGCTGATGAGGGAGAAGTGGGGAGCGTATTATGGTTGGGTATGCCCCGTCGTGGCACGTCTGAGGAGGGGATGACGATGGAGGGCAGAGACGAAGAGAGGTGTAACGAGAATAAGGACCATTCCCTGGAGAGCGTATCGATCGAAGAAGATAACGAAGAGAGAAGTGATAGAGAGGAGGAAATGCAGGAGGGCTTCAACTGGAACTCTATCACGGGACCACCACCCTTCGCACGCGTGAAAGCCAACGGGCCACAAGGGGGTTACTCTATGGTTTACAATTTTCCCGACTTACTCGGACCAGATCGTCTGGAACAGTTACATGGAGAACTCAAAGACGCTACGCACGAAGAATATCTGGTGTTGAAGTCGATGCCGTCAACGGTGCTGCTTCAACAGGACTTGTGGCTGTTCAAGGGTTATCTGGAGCCTATTCCGAATCCAGATCCATAGTGTGTCTGTATATAAGAAAGTTGTCCAATTGAGCTTATATTACTCCCTTGTGGAGGAGCCTTCGTAACTCCGTAAGGCTGTCCCGCGACTATATCACTGGCTTAGTTAGAACGGATGGATGTCAAGGTGCATCGGCGATTGAAAATTGGGAGAGAGGAACGCATGATGACCGACTCTGTGAGTTTATATTTCGAGCCTTGGTTGAATAAGGAAATGAGGATTAGTCCTGGGGCTGTAAGCGCTTCACTCTACATTAGCTGATGTCGGCGAGCGGATGATCGTGGCGCTGAGATTTGTACCCGAAATAGTCCTGAGCCAAAACGGAGTTGACGGGAACCAAGCCAATCACATGCTTCAGGGTCCACCGCCATTGTTCAGTAATCAATAATCAGTCTGTCCCGCCCCCTCCTATAAAAGCCTTCCCTTGCCCATTGTCGAATTGAGGTGCCATGCTCAGATATCGAAATTCATATCAGCAAAGGAGTTGACTTCCCTTTCGAACATCGACTGGTAAGTGGTACTTATATGCAAACCGTCTTCCAGAACGCTGATAATAGTTAGGATATACTCCATAGCATTTACTCCGTATCCGGGAGGAGTGCTGCCGATACCTCGAAGTAACGAGCGACTACAATGGACACCACCAACAATATTTCCCAGATTGAAACCGAAGAGGGGTGGCATACCGTCGAGGATGGGACGAAACTTTACACCAAGACGTGGAAAGTCAGTTGATGACCTTCCTCCTTTTTCTTGGTCATCCGTTTCGTTTCGTTTCTTTCAAGCTTAGGAAGATTTCTTCCTAAGCTCAAATGATGGGTTGTTTGAAGATCATGTCTATCATCCCTTACGGATGATAGTTTCATTCTCTTTCAATTCTTCAAGCAACACCAAAGTCTGCCAATCGAATGATCTACTTGGTCCTGCTCCGGTTATCCCTCGATAAGCATCATATTCCGTTCATATCGAAGGACCATAAAGGATGCTGCTACAGTAGCAATGCATGGGCTGAATTAAATCAAATCTATAGCCCCCAGGAGAAGTCAAAGCTCGAATGGTCTTCGTCCATGGATTCAGTGATCACTGTACGTCTCTTTTTGTTTTTATCTCCAATCTCTGGTCTTCCATCGTG
>QQTW01000970.1_pt1 | contig 19429 bp, 16 predicted proteins | sample 1904831 | NCBI WGS metagenome assembly QQTW01 (sample SAMN09435610, study PRJNA476489) | Subsurface metagenome, whole genome shotgun sequencing project. | reverse complement strand
GAGCAGGGAATTCGAGCCCAGATTTACCGACCGGGCGAAGAGCATAGTTATCGTGAGTATTTTGACTTCGAGCCAAGTATCGACCGCTCAGTTAAAGACTACGTAACCATAACTCCCGCTTTGTTGAAGGGCGATCGCCTGCTCCGGCGAGGTCGAGTAATTGAGCCAGCTTACTCTGAGGCTAGAGGCTAACCATCCCCCTGTTGTCGCTCTTGGGGTTTGCACGCGAAAGCATAAGCCAGTGCGAAAGTGTTTCCCTTTTAAGTAGGCATTGAGGGACAATATTAAGTATGCAAGTTTTAGAAACAATCGGGTTTGATCTGGGGCACGGTGAAACAGCTGTGGCTAAGGCGAAGGTGGAGAGCATCGAGCCCCCGGAGATGCTAGAGATTAATAACAAGAAGATCCAAATCACAGCTATTGGCTGGCATCCTGATCTCGGCACTCTTGTTGGCGAACAAGCATTAATCCAAGCTGGTGTTACCAAGCTCAAAATTGCTTTTAAGCAAAAACCAAACAACGACCCAAATTACAGGCAGACAATCCGTAGTTTTGTTGAAACCTACTACCGGCTTTTGAAAGAAAGCAAACAGATTGAAGGTGCGGAAGTCAGCCACTTTTACGTTGGGTGCCCTTCAGGATGGTCAGTTAGCGAACGGGAGGAATACCAAAAGCTACTTAAGGAATCTGGCATTTCACTACTGAGTGTTGTACCTGAGTCGCGGGCTGCTTTCATGCAAGCCAAGGAAACCGCTAAGCTTGACTATAACAAACTCAAATCATCGGTGCTGATCGTCGATATTGGCTCTTCGACCACGGATTTTACCCTTGTCAAGAGCTTGTACGAAATACCGACAGATTTCGGGAGTAACGCTCTGGGGGCTGCCCTGATCGATAAGGCCATTTTTGCCCGGACTCTCGCCAACCATGAGCAAAAGGCGTTACTCAAACAAGTGTTTGAGGAATACCCGCATCACCAAGCCCGTTGTGAACTCGCTTGCCGCAAAGCCAAGGAAGACTACTTTTCTAATGAACCGCTATACAGCGATTCTCAATCATTTGCACGCGGCTTCGAGTCTATCAACGAACAGATTTACTTTATCCCCCAAGTTAACAGAGCGATCGCAGAGGAGATATTGAACCAGCCCTTGCCGGAACTGGGGCACAAGAGTTGGATTCAGTCCTTTCGTGAGGCGGTGAGTGAGGCAAAGGAAAAGCTCGAACAACAAGGGATTGTGCCGCAAGTTGTGCTAATGACCGGCGGTGCATCTCGCATGCAGTTCACACGTCAGATTTGCGAGGAGTTCTTCCCCGAACCCGAATCCCAAGTTCGCCCCGATCCGGAGCCTGAGCGGTGCATTGCACTAGGTCTAGCGCGCGTAGGAAGATGGGATCTCCGGGCTGCTGCATTTATTGAAGAGGTCAACCTCCTCTGCGACTCATTGAAGCTAAAAGAGCTGATCGAAAGACATATCCCAGATCTGATCGAACTGCTAACCAAACCGTTGTCGGACGGTTTGATCGAAAACTCAGTCAAACCAGGTCTCAAAGACTGGCAAAATAACCAGATCCGGACTTTAGCTGACTTGCAAAGCTCCCTTGAGAAGCGGGCGGAGCAGTGGCTGAAAAGCAATCAGGCTGCTCAGCTCATCAACACTAAATGCGTCACTTGGTTTAACAACAAAATTCAACCCGAGTTAGCCGCAGAAACCGATCCCATTTGTCGAAAGTTCCACATACCCAGAAGCAGCTTGAGGTTCGAGGATGGTATTGACCCTACCGTATTCAACCCGCAGCTGTCCATTGGGGACGATATCCTTGCTACTACAGTGGCTTTTATAGTCAATCTGGTGATTGCTGGGGGCATGATTGGAAGCATCATCGCTCTGCTACTAACCGGGCACTTTATCTTGCCCATTGCACTGGTATATGGCGCAGCTGTTCTGGGCGAGGGAGTGCGGCTAAACAGGGAGAGCATCGAAGACGCGATCAAGAAACAGGTGGATATCCCTAGTTGGATTCGTCCTATTTCATTGGGAAACAGCAAGATCGACAGTATGTGCGAGAAAATGAATCCCGAGTTAGAGTCGGGTCTCAGAGAACAAATGATACAGAAACGGGAGGCTTTTGAAGAACTGAGTGGGAAAGTTGGGCAAGAGCTGAAAAAAAACTTGCTCGCCTTGGCAGAAGAAGCAATCATCCTGATCCAATAACTCTGTTAGAACACCGAGCCAGCCGGAAATGTCAATTTAAAGCCAAGACTGAGGTTTCTTGACTAATTTCTAACTCTACGGTAATAAATTGAAACTGCAAGGTTTATAGCTAGAGATTGATTCAGTTTTATATTGGATACTAGTAAAATATCAGTCAGGGAGCCCTTCATATCTAGCTTGTCAGGCTTTAAACTAATGAAAAAGCGCTTTTATATCCCTCACGTTATTGGAGTTGGGCTTCTCACTGCTCCTTAGCGCCACCCCTCATTATCAGCTTTCGGTGCAATTTATTCAACAGTTTGATTGAAACCAGGAGATGTATAAAATGTCTATTAGCGATGAAGAAAAACGCCAAATTATGAACGAATTGGCTCGTGGTAATCCTGAACAAAATCAGGAGCCGAGCCAAGCTCCTGTACTGGATGACCAAAACTTGGAAGCGCAGGATTATCAAAACTTTGATGACTTCGCTCAACGCGATTCTCAGGCTAAACAACGGCAATCATTGAGCCAGTCTTTTAGTTTGCAGCAAAGTGAGTTAGCAACGGCTGATTCGCTCAAAGCGCGAATTAATACTGACCTTAACCAAGCCAAAGAAGTAGGACAGTTGAGAGCCGAACGAGTTCGAGAAATTGTTTCTTCTGCAGTGTTTCAGGTAGCTTCGGAATTTAAGTCAGTCTCCAGTGACATTCGCTTAGTCGTTAAAGATGCTGTCTCAGCAGTGATTGAGAACTTGCAAGAAAAAGGTGGTGACATCAAAGAAGAAATTACTGCATCTATTGAGGGAGCTATTGAAGGTGTTAGTAGTTGGCGACGCCAGTCTATTACCAAAATTCAGACAGAAGTTAATCAGCTACAGGATAAAATAGACACTGAAGAAGATGAACTTCAGCAAGAAATTGACAGGCTTTTAATTGACATTGAAGAGGCAGGAAAAGATAGGTCCCCCAATATCAAAGCCTCTATTGAGTCTGCCGTCAATACCCTCAAAAATAGTGAAGAAGTGGCATTGATGAAAAAGCGCTATGCCCAACTTCAAGCTCAAGCAGCAATTTTACGAGCTAACTTGGCTGCACGCTACGGAGGGCGCTACGATGAGGTTAAGAAGTATCTAGATGAAGCTAAGACTTGGTATAACCAAACTCGTACTCAGGTTGAACCAATAGTTGGCGAGGCTGAACAAAAGCGATCGCAGTTAGAAGAAAAGATAGGGGATGCTGGTACTGCCCTAGCTAAGGGAGAACGACGCATACGACAGATCTTGAGCGAGTTGCTGCAATCAGCGGCTGAAATTTTGCGAGAAAAGGAAACCCCAGTAAATAAGTCAGAAGCTGGAAAAAAATAATAGCTGAACATCGTCTTCATCTAAAACCTCCCTTGAGCGTAGATACCGCAGCCGATGCGCAAGCAGGGAGGGTTTGAAAAGGGGGGTCAACAACACCTCCCTTTGAGTTTTGAAAGCTGTATAAAGGTTTTAGCCATTGCATGGCTGTCTGTTAAGCACGAAGCTACTTTCATTGAACTCAGTATGGATGGAGCGCACGTAAATCGGCTGATAGAGAGTGTCCATCAAGAGCTACTTCCTAGGTTCCGGATTGAGAGCGTAGATCCCCACAACCCGGTGGAAGTGCGCCATGTCCCCAACCCCTGGCGGCTTCTTGGGACGGGGAACTACGCTGCAGTGGTCTATCACCCTGACTACCCAGACCAGGTGGTAAAGCTTTACGCGCCCGGACGTCCGGGCTTCAGTGAGGAGGTGGAGGTTTACCGCCGCCTGGGCTCCCACCCTGCCTTCTCCGAGTGTCTGTATGCCGGAGATGGCTTTTTAGTCCTGAAGCGACTGCATGGAGTGACCCTCTACGACTGCATGCACCTTGGCCTACGGATACCAAAGCAGGTTATACGGGACATCGACCAAGCCCTAGACTATGCCCGTGGGCGTGGCCTCCACCCCCATGACGTCCATGGCCGCAATGTGATGATGCTGTCAGGCAGGGGACTGGTCGTGGACGTCTCGGACTTCCTGCATGAGGAGACTTGCTCAAAGTGGAATAACCTGAAGAATGCCTACTATTGGCTGTATCGCCCCCTCTTCTCCCCGTTTCGACTACGGGTGCCCTACTTTGTCCTGGATGTTGTCCGCAGGAGCTATCGCCTCTTCTTTAGCTTAGCTTCACGCCTGAAGCAGCTCTTCCGCCCACGCAAGTTGTCGTAAACTTTAGAACTGCGATTCACTGCAGTTCCAGTTTGTTGATTAGCTTGGGCAGATCCTTCTGGGAGACATTACGGTGACCAGTCTCGACTGCATCAACCCAGGATATACTTTTCCCCATCGTTGCGGCAAAAAATGCCCTAGACCAGCCTTTAGCTTTTCTAGCTTCTCTGATTACAGTGCCTGACAGAATCTGGGTCTGGTACTTCTTCTGGATATTGATTGCTGTAGTCTTGCTTTCAGGCAAAGTCAAGCTATCTAGAGCTTCCGTCGGTATATTAAAACGCCATCTAGCGTTTAGGAGCTCACTCCAGAAGCCTATAGGTCTTTTAGTGCCATTATTATCTGCCAACCAAGCTGGCCCTGTTTCAAGCTCGATCTGCCATCCAGCTTCTTTAACAACTTTCATGTCAGTTTCAAAGTCATCAGCTAGTTGCCGACGCAACTGCCTGTCCTGCTGCGCTATTGCCATTCTGTCCGCGCCGTAAGCGGTTTCCATCAGGGTTTTTCCAATCAGACAGTCACAAAACCCAGGTTTGATCTGGAAGGTCAGCCAAATCAGCATTCTAGCGGCACCAGCATTTTGTTTGCCAATGCTGAATAGTTTCTGTACGGTTTTCTTGGTAATAATTCCGGTATGGCGGTAGTACTCAGATTTGTTTAAGAAGTATTTTGTCCATACTCCAGGCTTGCCTATTACTCTTAAACCTGTCAGCTTCGTATTACCAGCCTTATCAGTATCAAAGTCACGCAGTATAGTGATGTCCCAAATCTTGAGGTCTGCAACGGTAAAAGCTCCTACCTGACCTTGTTTAGGCCATGCAATGCAGGCTAGTACCTGGGCTGGTTGACGTAAGAGATTATACAGAATTTTCAGCTTTTCATGCCTGCATAAGTCCGTACGTTTGACGAGACCTGTGTATTCAAGTAGTTGCCTATCATCAATACAAAAATCGTCTGACCAGGGTTTATCAAGGTTTGCGACTTCTGCACAGTAAATCAGGTGAATAGCGCCCGCCCTAGGATCAAATTGGTCGATAACAGCCAGGGCTGCTTCTTCAACCAGGGTTTCTGGATGCGGGTTTTCTGGATTGTCCGTCACGTAGTAACAGATTTTTCCTTTACCGCCAAGGACTTCTTTTTCGTAGCTCAGAGTGCCGCTTTCTTCAGCTTTCCAAGGTAGATCCATTTTTTGAGATAAGACTTCAGCAACGCCACGCAGAACTAGCGACAAAGCAGCGACACTAGTCTTACCGTCAGGAAACAAAGAGGCTTTGTATACTGCTGTTTTTTTTACTGCACGATGCTGGTACTTTTTTAACAGTAACTTTTGGGCAATCTTCTCAAGTATACCTTTACTACGAATTGGCTCTTCTAGCGGTTTCTGTGGTTGAGCAGTCGGTTCTTCAATAAATTCTTTATTTTCAGCCAGATCAGCCTTGTTTGTCTTTCCTATACGGGAAATACCTGTTTTTCCTACTATTTGCTGAAAGAGAAGCTCCAGTCTACTGCGTAACGCTTCTGCTAACTGTTTCATCATAATTTTGGGTAGATACCCCGTCCCCTTGTGGGCGGCTTTGTGTTATATTAAGTCTTGGGGGTGCAGTCAATCACCCTATTGTAGTCCGCTCTAGCTATGGAGCTAGGGAATTGGAATTACAAGCTACATGGGCTTGTCCCCGTAGCAGTTGACGTCTTTAATAAACATGCCTATCAAATTCAATTCTAGATTTCGGCAACGGCTCGTTTAGACGCCGAGCCAGAGTTTAGGTACCGCTGTGTTCATAGTAGTTGGTTATTGACCCAGCAGGTGTGTTAAAATTCCTCCTATTCGGCGGAGTTGACGATAGGCACTCTCTAATTGATCGCCTTCCACTTCCAGCACAGCAGTTGGGTAGTTCTAAATTGTTTCTATCAGCGTAATATTGCCATGATAGAAAATCTTAAACAGTTGTCGCCAGTTTAATTAGATAGGTAGCTGGGTATGAAAGGAGCTAACTCCATTCCTCAGCGCCTTCCGCCTCTGCTTGGATCAAGGTTTCCCGTAACTTAGCCCAGTCCAACGCCAGATTAGATGCATTCTGGATTAGGCGACCGTGCTGTAAGTGCAAAACCTGTGTAGAAAACAACTCTGCTAACTCAAGCTGGTGATTGACCATCAAAATCGTAGTTTGACTACTAGTAGCCAATTTCAAAACTTGCAAGAGGTGCGACGCCCGACCAGCATCAAGGGCAGATGTTGGCTCATCCAATAATAGAATTTTGGGTTGAATTACCAAAGCACGAGCGATCGCAACCAGCTGCCGCTGTCCTACAGAAAGTTGCACTTCAGTCCGCCCCAACCACTCAGTTGGGATGTGCAACTGCTCCATCCAGTGCGAGAGTCGTTGCTGAATCTGCGATCGCGGCAAACCCCGCAAAACCAGGGGATAGGCTAATGCCTCTTGGACAGTCATGCCCAACAGCTTAGACTCTTGCGCTACGAGTGTGACTTGTTGGCGCAACTGGATGACAGGGATTTGCCGGTAGTCTTGATTTTCTAAATAAATTGAGCCAGCAGTGGGTTCACTTAGCCGGTTCAACAGCCGCAACAGAGAAGTTTTACCGGCACCCGATGAGCCAACGATGGCAACGCGGTCGCCTTTGAACACTTCAAAGGAAATGTCCTGGAGTAAGTAATGGGAACCGACCGACGCAGATAGACTCACCTGCTCCAGCCGCAGTTGTGCTGTTTGCACTCGCTACACTGACCTAAAACTCAACGCTATTCAACTTAATTATTAGGTTAAGCTCCTCTTTTAACCAACAGTATAATTATTTCCAAGTTCAAGGCAAATACTTCTGCACCACGCTCCACCCGGTTAGCAACACCCAGAGGAATCCGACAAACAGAGTAATGTTTGTACCAATGTGCAGCGATCGCGCCCAAGGCTGCTTGGCACTAATTTGAGTAGCACTTCCAGCTGAAAGTAAGACTAATCCTACCACCGTTAACCCAGCGAACAGATGTGAGGAATGACCCAGTGAGCCAAAGTGACCCAACGTCCCAACGATACCAACAGCTAGGAGTAGCAGCACTAAACCGACCATGGTGCCGCCTACATAATAGTGCAGCGATCTCAGCCAACTCGGTCGTGAGCTACGCGTCTGTCTAGCGCGGAGCATCCAAATGCCAGTTACCGTTAACAGCAAATAAGCCAGGAGCGACAAGCCCATTGACCATGCCGCTATTTTCCACAACCACAGGAAGGAAGGCAGGTGCAAAGTGGTTAACCCAATCCAAGAGGCAATACGATATTTTCCCTAGTTACTTTAACGCTTAGGTGGGTCAGTGGTTGTCCTTCCTTCGCCAGATTTTCAGTATTTTTTCATAAATAAAAAAGGCTTGCTGTGTTAAGCAAACCTTAAATTGAGCGGGTAACTTTTTTTTTAATCGACAGATGTTAACACTGCGACTGTTAAATTGTCTTCTATCTCTAGACTTTTTTTATCGATTGGTTCCATCGTCTGTTTTTTATTAATTGCTTCCTGGTTCATATCAGCAGAGAAACTGTCTTCTTCGTCGATACATAGGCGATCGCAGGGAATCTTATCTGAAAGAATGGCGCTCGCCATCATGCCTGTATGAATCTCCAGCAGGGACTGTGGCGTGGCTTCAAACACGAGACGTTGTCCTGGAAAAACCACCCGCTCAAAGTACCAGTTAGGAATATTCGATATCCGAACAATCTGAATCTTGCTCGTGGCATTGACGTAGCAGCAGAGAATGTGACTGGATTCGTCAAATGGTAAAGGATCTAATATTTGAGCCATAACTGCTGACGAGCTTGACGCCTGAACTTAACGATTACATTTGCCAAACTAACATTGAGCGATCCCCAGTGGTGTAACTGCGACTACCAACTGAATACTTTTATTAAATGTATTCCCAAAGATAGATACTAAAATCTACTTTTTTGTATATTTTGCTACCTGGCAAATTTTTCCTGACTTTACCTAGTTGACCCCAGCAAGTGAGCAAGATAATGAGCATACGCCTGAAGTCAGGTAATGCTATCGTAAAGTTATATGAAAAAATTTCAGAAAGCATATAAATACCAGATATTGGCGTCAGAACAACCACGATGGAAAACCGAATTCTCTACGTTCGCCTCCCCTGCAATCCCATCTTCCCCATTGGGGTTGTCTACCTAGCCGATCATGTCCATAAGCTGTTTCCAACCGCCCTGCAGCACATTTTTGACCTAGGGGCAGTACCGCCCCTAGATTTCGCCTCTGCCCTGGATGCTTGTGTCGATCAATTCCAGCCGACACTGCTGGTATTTTCCTGGCGAGATATTCAGATTTATGCCCCTGTGGGAGGTAGAGGCGGTAATCCACTCCAGAATGCCTTCGAGTTTTACTACGCTCATAATCCCTTAATTAAGTTGCGAGGTGCCATAGGGGGACTGCGCTTAGCAGCTTCTTACTACACGGAACTTTGGCGCAACCAGGGGCTAATAAGACGGGGGCTAAGACGTGCCCAAAAATACCATCCAGAAGCCCGTGCAATAGTAGGGGGCGGAGCAGTGAGCGTATTTTATGAGCAGCTGGGCAATAAACTGCCACCTGGGACAATTGTTTCCGTGGGCGAAGGAGAAACACTGCTAGAAAAAATCCTGCGGGGTCAGGAATTTCGAGACGAGCGCTGTTACGTGGTAGGAGAAAACCAGCCACGCGATCGCATGATCCACGAGCAACCCACGCCGATTGAAAAAAGCGCCTGCAACTACGACTACATCGAAAATATCTGGCCTGATTTTCAATATTATTTGCAAGAGCAAGATTTCTACGTCGGCGTCCAAACGAAGCGGGGTTGTCCCCACAACTGCTGCTACTGCATTTACACCGTCGTTGAAGGCAAACAGGTACGCATCAACCCAGGCAGGGAAGTTGTGGCAGAGATGCAACAACTCTACAACCGGGGCATTCGTAACTTTTGGTTTACCGATGCCCAGTTCATCCCCGCCCGTAAATTTATTGACGACGCTGTAGAGTTGTTGCAGCTCATCCTCGATGCCGGGATGAAAGACATCCACTGGGCAGCTTACATCCGGGCAGATAACCTGACGCCAGAATTATGCGACCTGATGGTCCTCACTGGCATGAACTACTTTGAAATTGGCATCACCAGCGGCTCCCAGGAACTCGTACGCAAAATGCGGATGGGCTATAACCTGCGAACCGTCTTGTCAAACTGCCGCGACCTCAAAGCAGCTGGCTTCTCAGACCTCGTTTCCGTCAACTACTCATTTAACGTCATTGACGAGCGCCCCGAAACCATTCGCCAGACAATTGCCTATCACCGGGAACTAGAGCGCATCTTCGGAGCCGATAAAGTCGAGCCAGCCATCTTCTTCATCGGACTGCAACCTCATACTCACCTAGAAGAATATGCCTTCAAAAACGGCATGATCAAACCAGGGTATGATCCGATGAGCTTAATGCCTTGGACAGCTAAAAAATTACTGTGGAACCCAGAACCACTAGGTTCATTCTTTGGCGAAGTCTGCCTGCAAGCATGGAGACAAAACCCCAATGACTTTGGACGGGAAGTCATGGACATTCTAGAAGCTCGACTCGGTCGTGCAGACCTAGAAGAAGCCCTTTCAGCCCCAATCCAAGCCAAAGAGAAACAGCTAGTAACAGCTTCCTAACGTCAACAACCGGTTCTCTTCCCTCCTCTGTTTTTCTGTGTCCTCTGCGCCTAGGCGGTTCGTTTAAAAAACCCAAACCATGCTAGAAGGTTCAATACTACAGCAACTGGCGATCTCTCACCCAGTAGAAAAAAGACCCCTAAACTTTGGGGTGTACTACAAAAACACCCTAGTTGCCCTCTGCCATGCCTTAGAAGACTGCATCCTAGCCTCTAACAGCGCACCGCTAGTGATTGCAGCCTTCCAACGAGGAAAATGGTATCTCCAGGAGGCAGAACGTTATTATTCGCTAGCTCAAAAATCGCATCAGGTGGTAATAATGGCAGCCCCCGATACCGGCTTTGCCGAACACCCCACAAGCCAGCTACCCAATGTGGCATTAGTAGGTTTAGACCCATCTGACCCAGTAGCGCAAGAGTGGCACTTAATTATATTGTCACCTAGCTACACAGCGATGGTGCTGTGTCAGGAGCTTTCCGCCGCTGACTATGGGGCAGGGGGACAACCGACAGCAGACCTAGAGCGCAAGTTTTATGGGTTGTGGACATTTGAACCGGCGTTAGTGCAGGAAACCGTAGAATTAGCGATCGCGCATATTGGTCGCTACAACCCGGAACTACAGCAAACCTTAACTGCCCAAGTGCAAGAGATCGCTGCTGCTGCTCCGACTGCCGAACCGGATGACTTGGGTACTATTGTCTCCCGCGTCGTGGATTATCTCCAAACCAGCGAACTGGATGACAGCAAGTTGAGTATATGTACTCAGCATAAGGCACTGGATCACAACTTAGTTTCTAATGAATTACAAGCCTTTCTGCGGCTGGCTCAGCTGATTGATTCAGCTGACACCAACAACCCGCTGGCGGCCTCTGAAGTAGCGGCTCTGGCAGAAACGATGGGTCAATTGTTGGAAATACCGGCATGGCAGCTGAAGAGACTACGCCTAGCGGGGCTACTCCACCGCATTGCTCCTATGTCGGTGAGTGTCCAGTATGGAGAAGCGCCCAGCTGCCCCTTGGTACCGGCAGCGCAGGTGTTGAGAACCATGCCGCGAATGCGAGCGATCGCGCAAATCATTAACCACCAAACCGAGTGGTGGAACGGCAGTGGTCAGCCAGCTGGGTTAGCCGGGGAGGAAATTAGCTTGGAAGCAAGAATTCTGGGACTGGTTGAGGATTTTCAACAACGCGTAACCCAGTTACAGGCATCTGATTCTAGTTTGAAGGAAACATCTGTACTGGCTCAGGCATTGGCAGAGTGTAAAAAACAGGGGGGCGATCGCTGGGATCCCAAACTCCTTGACACCTTAGAACTTTTGGTCGTAGGTCTGCAACAGGGCTTGAGCCTTCCAGTTACACCACCCAAAATCAGTAGTGGACTATGGCTAATTGATGCCCAGATGGGTAGTGACGCCATGAGCGGTGAGGAGAACAGACTGAGGAGTGAGGTGTGATCCAGGGAGCTGACGTAGCTGAAGAGCACAAGAAACAAATGGATATTAAAGATATTCGTGCCGGGAAACTCAAACAATTACCAGGAGCCAATCTGGAAGACTTCGACCTCTCAGGCGTTGATCTTTGTGGCATCAATTTAGCCGGAGCGACGCTAGTGGGGGCAAATCTTTCCGGCTCCAAATTAGAAAGAGCGCGTTTAGACGGAGCTAATCTACTGGGTACCCAGCTCAACGCCGCTGATCTCCGGGCGAATTTGTTGGGAGCTAACCTTATGCAAGCCGACCTGACTGGAGCTGATCTCCGGGGCAGCAATCTCCGGGGCGCTAATTTAATGGGAGCCAAGCTGTCTCAAGCGTCTTTTGCAGGTGCTTTCTTGAGTGGTGCCAACCTGATGAGCAGTAACTTGCAGGGCGTGGACTTGCGAAGTGCAGACCTGCGGGGAGTCAATCTCAGCGGTGCAAATTTGCAAGGAGCAAATCTGAGCCAGGCTGATTTGCAAGGGGCAGTCCTCCAGGAAGCTAATTTGGAGGAGGCAGACCTGCGGGGTGCGAATTTAGCAGGAGCAAACTTGACAGGAGCTAATTTACTGTGTGCTGAGTTAGAAGGTGCTAACTTGACAGGCGTCAACCTTACTGGTACTTGTTTGGTTGGTACGTATATGGATCAACTTGCAATCGCCGACGTATCCAAAACGCAATCAAGCCTAAAAACAGCAGCCCCATGACCCCAGCAAGCGGGTTGTGGTCAACGCCAGTAATCCAGTCAGGAACTTGACCAGAATATTCCACCACCTGCCCCACGTTGATAATGTAGTAGCCCCAGACAAAGCCGGAATGGAGGCCAATAGGTAGACCGAGGCGACTCCTGTGGGAGCGCTTCGCCCAAACAAACGTCAAGCCCAGCAGCAATAACGCTGGAAAGCCAGGCAGTGTGCGAAGGATCTCTGCTAGCGGCTTAATAAAGTGCAATGCAGCATATATAAGGGCATCCACCCAAAGTGCCACACGGGGCTGGTAATCCCGCTGCAATTCATCCAGCAGCCAGCCTCGGAATAGTAGCTCCTCTGCAAAACCAAGGCCGAGGGCAACTATCAATCCTTCTAAAATCACTTGAGGCAAGACTCCAGCGGGTTGTTGCCATACCAACCAACCGAGCCACCCTTCTAACCCAAATAGACTCAGAACGGTAATTATCCCAGTACCTAGCCCTATTAGCAGTTCCCTCACGTTCCGCCACGTTCTTTCTAGACCATAATGCCGCAGCAGTTGGGGTTCCCGGTAGACATGCTTGCCCCAAAACCGAACCAGGAGAATAAATTCCCCATACAGCAGCAACATCGTCAGAATACTAACGGAGTTTAAATCGCGCCCCAACCAGTAGATTGGCGCAGCCAGTGGCAACCACAAAAGCAGCAAAGCAATGACAAACAATCCCAGCCTAATGGGGGCTGGGTATTGAGCCAAATAGGCGATGTTGTTCAAACAGTTTTCGTGTAAGGGCTACAGAAGTATACCCTTACTCGTCAGGTTCAATCGTGCTGATCAAACCATGAGTTTTCAAAGTTTCGCAGTAGAACTCAGCATGTTCCTGAGCGCAGGTAATTACTAAAGCCATACCACTATTGTGAGCTTCCATCATAATGCTCACAGCTTGAGGCTGGGTGACACTTGGCACTGTCTTCATTAAGACCTGCACCACGTACTCCATGCTGTTGTGATCATCGTTATGAAGCAAAACGCGATACCTAGGTGCGAGTTTGCGGGCCGTTGAACGTTTTTCAATGGTTTCGACAGACACTGCTCTGTATTATTTTCCTTATTTACTACACCTGATCTGTCTAGCAGTTGCTTAACAGTTATTAATCCATTTTACAACAATTCAATTTCAACTGGTGAGAGGAGCGAGGGAAGCAGAGGGAGATCAGTAGTCCCAGATGGCTTATACAATGGTAAGCAGCAGGAGGTGTGTTGCTGCTGTGGAGCAAGCATTTGATGGACTTTACCCTTAACTTTCAGCCGCGACAAATTGTCTGTTTAGAGCATGGAAGCACTTACCTGTATGCAGAAGTCATCCAAGTTGTGGTTTCGCGTCAAGTGTGCTGGGTGCGTCCTTTAGTGATGGGCGTCTTTCCAGATGGCTTTCAACCGTACGATCAGGTGTCTCCAATGTACGACTTACGCTCCGTTGCTGACTTGCTCTGGCCTGGAAAATTCTTTCGGCCTGCCCTTGATACAGAAGTGATACCGCTGTTGACCTTGTTGGTCTTAGAACCCCAATTAGAGCATGATCCAGCTGCCCAGCAGCAACTCAGTCAGTTCATTCACCAAGTCTGGCAAGCTCACCCAGGCGCTTTTTAGGCGTAGCGAATGCCAGCATCCTTTTGGGTACTTTTTAGGCAATAAATCTGGTCATTTACCCCTGCAACTCGTGTCGCCTATCCCCCGTAGAGGCAGACACTGAGGGTTTTTTAGTCAGCAACGTAATTACAAACAATATAATAAAAACTTCTGACCTACATTTGCATCAACTGCTAGGCACTAACTGAATTCTCCCAGCATCCATCTCCGCCATTAATAATTCCAGCGCCTCATAATCAACATCAGAAATATATCCTAGATGGGTCAGTTCCGAATTAATTGCATTTTCAATATCGGGAGTCAACCGTTTAACGTATAGAGCTTTTTCTACCAGTTGGCGGATAGCGTATTTTGTTTTCATATTAATAGGACAATTTTATTCAGCACATTTTCTGATTTATTTATAGCAATAAGTGTGATCTAAATTATGTCATAAAGTGATCTCAATCACAGCATTATTTTTCGTACTCGCTTTCTATTAAGTTACAGATGCTGCCATTTGTAAGAGTAGTTTCTAGAGTAATGAGAATTTTTTCTACAGCTCAGCCAATATAGCAGGTGGCGTGGAGTAACGTAGCTGAAATATTCTATAAATAAACTTATTTTTAGTATAAATTTATACTTTTATTTGCTCCGAGTACTGATAGAGTCAAAACTGCGTGAGCAAGACTAAAGATTTAGCAAAAGTGCTTAAAGCTGAGTGGTCGATACTAAAGTTAACCACTTATAGTGCAATACATCATGTGATTAATTGGTAGCCTCAACAGGATCGAATGATGCAAACGATTATTGCCTATCCAAAAAATACAGTAATTCGGCCTCAAGGCCCTTTTAATGCCTCCTCAGCCGTTGAGTTTCAGCGTCAAATGACAACAGCGGTTGTTCAACAAAGGGATACCAGTGTTATAGTAGATTTAGAGGAAGTAGAATTCTTAGACAGTGCTGGCTTGATGGTCTTGGTTTATGGTCTAAGGCTGGCTCAGGCTCAAGAGCGACGGTTTAGTCTTTGCTCAGTTCCCCCTTCAATTCGGATTATTTTTGAACTCACCCAACTAGATCGGGTGTTTGAGATTTTTGAGAGCATTGCCGCGTTTGAAGCCTCGATGCCGCAGGCATTGCCCCAAGGGGCATAAGGAACCAAGGAGCACTCAAAGCGTTCTTGAGGTGGGGGAGCAGCGATCGCCCAGAAGCTAAACTGTTACCGCTAGTAAGTGCTAAAGTTAAAAATAAATAGCTGGAATTAGCACAGTGGCAGTTGCTGTTGAAGAATTATTAACAGCCGATATCCTACGACCAGGTCGTTACTTGGGAAACGAGTTGGGAGCCATACACAAGTCCTGGAACACGGCCTCCGTGCGCTGGGTACTGACTTATCCAGAAGTGTATGAAGTAGGTGCATCGAATTTAGGACATATTATTCTCTATAACATTTTGAATGCTCAGCCACGTCAGTTGTGCGATCGCGCCTATTTACCAGCGACCGACCTGGCGGCGAAGCTAAGAGCGACTCAAACGCCCCTATTTGCCGTAGAGTCAAGGGCATCCCTCACAAAATTTGACATTTTAGGCTTTAGTTTGAGCTACGAACTAGGAGCAACCAACATTCTCGAAATGTTGGATTTAGCTGGGATTCCCTTGACTTGGCAACAGAGGCGGAAGAGGGCAGGGGGAGCAGGGGGAGCAGGGGGAGCAGGGGAAGCAGGGGAAGCAGGGGGAGCAGGGGAAGCAGGGGAGTGGCCTTTAATTTTTGCTGGGGGGCAGACGGCAACATCGAATCCTGAGCCTTACGCAGACTTTTTCGACTTTATTGCTCTGGGAGATGGTGAGGAACTTTTGCCAGAGATTGGTTTGGTGTTAGAGGAAGGCAAGCTGTCTGGGTTAACCAGAGAACAGCTGTTGCTGGATTTGGCTCAGATACCAGGTGTTTATGTACCTCAATTTTATGATATGGCGGAGGATGGCTCTGTCCATCCGAATCGCCCGGATGTGCCAAAGCGGATTCCCAGACGGGTGGCTACTCCCATGCCAGCATACTCGATTGGGTTGGTACCGTACGTGGAGACGGTGCATGACCGGCTAACGATAGAAATCCGACGCGGCTGTACAAGGGGCTGTCGCTTCTGCCAACCAGGAATGTTGACAAGACCAGCGCGGGATGTGGAACCATTGCAGGTGGTAGAAGCAATTGAGCAGGGAATGCGGGCAACTGGGTACAATGAGTTTTCCCTTCTATCCCTTAGCTGTTCAGATTATTTGTCTCTCCCAGCTGTGGGGATGGAAATCAAAAATCGACTCGAAAACGAAAATATTTCCCTTACTCTGCCCAGTCAACGGGTAGACCGGTTTGATGAAAACATTGCCAACATCCTGGGAGGCACTAGGCAGGCGGGTCTTACCTTTGCTCCAGAAGCCGGAACTCAGCGGATGCGGGACATCATTAATAAGGGGTTGACTAACGAAGAACTGCTGCGAGGTGTGAAAACAGCATTCCTTGCAGGCTGGGATAAAGTTAAGCTCTACTTCATGATTGGTTTGCCGGGTGAGACGGACGCTGATGTGTTGGGCATTGCGGAGACAGTTAGCTGGCTACAGCGAGAGTGTCGTGCTGAGGGCAGAAAGCGCCTTAGTTTTAATCTGACAATTTCTAACTTTACGCCGAAGCCCCATACTCCTTTTCAGTGGCATTCGGTAACACTAGCTTCGTTTGAGCGCAAGCAGGCACTGCTACGGCAAGAATTCCGCAGGCTCAAAGGTGTAAAGGTAAATTACACCGATGTGCGGATGTCGGCGATGGAGGACTTTGTGGGACGCGGCGATCGCCGCCTCGCCGCTGTGCTCCGCCGCGCTTGGGAATTGGGTGCGGGAATGGATTCCTGGTTTGACAATTTAGATCGTGCTTTTACAGCCTGGGGGCAAGCGATTGAGCAAGCCAATCTTACCTGGAAATACCGCTCTGTCGAGTCCGGCGAGTGGAATGTAATGGAGGCAGGGGAGCAAGAGAACTTACATCAACATTCACTTGACGCCCCGCTGCCTTGGGATCACATAGATACTGGAATTGATCGGCGCTGGCTAAAAGCAGACCTGCAACTCGCCTTAGAAGCAGTGACGGTGCCGGACTGCTCTTTTGACAGCTGTTCTGACTGTGGCGTTTGCGGCGTGGACTTTGGTCATAATGTTGTCATAGAACCACTACCTATTCCGGAATTTGCTGGGCATTTTGTCCCCAACACCACTAAAGTTCAGCGCTTACGGGTTCTGTTTGGCAAAAGAGGCGACATGGCTTTGGTTAGCCACCTGGATTTGCTCCGCCTATTTGACCGGGCTGTGCGCAGGGCAGCGCTGCCGGTTTCCTTCACAGGTGGATTTCATCCTGGTCCCCGTATTTCTATTGCTCAGGCACTGCCTCTGGGAGTAACCAGTTGTGGTGAGATTATGGATTTTGAGTTGACCCAGCAGGTAGATATAGAGACTTTTCAGCAACAGCTAATCAGTCAGTTGCCGGTAGATATACCGATTTACAGTGTGGCAGATGTTGATTTGAAGGCACCTGCCGCTACACAGTTGTTAGAAAGTGCTGAGTATTTGATTACTGTAGCAACACTTGAGGGTGCCTCTGTAACCCAATGGCAGGAATGGGTGGAGGCGATTCAAGCCTCGAATGCTATTTGGTGGGAGAAGACTACTAAGTCTGGTAAGAGTCAGTTAGTAAATTTGCGCGATCGCTTGAAAGAGTTGGAGGTGGAGGAACAACACAGAGCGAGGATGTGGTGTAGCTCTGCTGACCGCACTCCTGACGGTGGGCGCACAGAAAGGAGAGATGCAGTCGTTTTGCGCTATGTGGGCAGTTGTCGCAATGATGGTAATCAACTGCGACCAGAGCAAGTGATTTTTATGCTGGAGCAAGTAGCGAGAGCAGAACTTCAGTTGCTCCACATCCACCGAAATCGGCTCCTACTGCATTGATTTTTCTAAAGCTTGCGTTAAAATTGATTCAATAGAAGTTTTGCTAGCGCCGCATTGAGTGCTCTGGTTCACGCTCTTGATCCTTAGGGCTGAAGCAAAGATAATTGAAAATGCGATTTCGACGATTCTTTTGCATAGAAACCGAGGCGGATTGAGAATTACTTATCTTGCTCGCTTTGAGTGGCTCAGTAATCAATACCAGGCGCAATCGGTTTATCTAACTGTCTATTTTTGAAAATTACGCTCCTGCCCGATTGCAAATGTCAGTGTACTGCATTAACTGATCAACCATAGAAGAGTCGATTCGGTTACCTAATATAGGATGCAGCCGTTCTGGAATATACCCGCTCAAGTCAGTAAGGGTGAACAACTTTTGCTCTTGAGCACTGTTACGCGGAATTGCTATTATCAGCAGCGCCTTTGCAGGCTTGTAAAAGCGAGAGAACCATCCTCCAAGCCTTTGGTGTTGCCAATTTTTGAGGGAATTGAATGCCAAAACAAATTATTATCGCAGAGCAGCATCACATAGCTGCGGTTTTTTCTGAAGATCAAATTCAAGAACTTGTCGTTGCCACAGGTCATCACCAAATTGGTGATATTTACTTAGGTGTTGTTGAAAATATACTACCAGGGATAGATGCAGCTTTCGTCAATATTGGCGATACGGAGCGCAACGGTTTTATTCATGTAACTGACTTGGGGCCTTTGAAGCTGAAGCGTACTGCTGCAGCAATTACTGAACTGTTAACGCCGCAGCAGAAAGTCCTCGTGCAAGTCATGAAGGAGCCAACAGGAAATAAAGGACCTAGGCTCACAGGTAACATCACTTTGCCCGGTCGCTATGTAGTGCTGATGCCGTTTGGGCGGGGTGTGAATTTGTCGCGGCGGATCAAGAGTGAAAATGAGCGCAATCGATTAAGAGCTTTGGCTATCTTGATTAAACCAGCTGGAATGGGCTTGCTGGTTCGCACGGAAGCGGAGGGGAAGCCAGAAGAAGCGATTATAGAAGATTTAGAGGCGCTACAAAAACAATGGGAGACGATCCTCCAAGAGGCTCAATCCACGCGACCACCAGCACTGCTCAACCGCGACGATGATTTTATCCAGCGCGTGCTAAGGGATATGTACGGCTCCGACGTTAATCGGATTGTAGTGGATTCGAACACTGGTCTGAAGCGGGTAAAGCAGTACTTGACGAACTGGAGTGGGGGTCAGGCACCGCAGGGATTGTTAATTGACCATCACCGCGCTAACATTCCTATTTTGGAATACTTCCGCATCAATGCCGCAATTCGAGAAGCCCTAAAACCACGGGTCGATCTGCCTTCTGGAGGCTATGTCATCATCGAACCGACCGAAGCATTAACGGTGATTGATGTTAACTCTGGCTCGTTCACCCGCTCTGCCACTGCCAGGGAAACTGTTCTCTGGACTAACTCTGAGGCTGCAACGGAAATCGCTCGTCAACTGCGTCTACGGAATCTGGCGGGTGTGATCGTTATAGATTTCATTGATATGGAATCACGCAAAG